>ERZ1090880.186-NODE-186-length-37161-cov-6.629036_pt1 | contig 37161 bp, 35 predicted proteins | sample MGYA00478471_ERZ1090880 | MGnify/ENA primary metagenome ERZ1090880 (study PRJEB33644, sample SAMEA5815734) | chicken gut metagenome | biome: Chicken; feature: Gastrointestinal Tract; material: Caecum | place: Ireland | collected 2019-01-01 | study: A study of the... | reverse complement strand
GCTATATGTTCTTCGAGAACGGTCTCACCGTGGTTGTCGCAGGCATACAATCCGATACCGTCGGGGGAGAGAGTGACTCTGCTCGCGACGTATTTTACGCCGTTGAAACCTCCGTCGACGTATACGGGGCCGTTTTCGTCGAGATAACAGGTATGCAGGTGCCCGGATATCATCATCGTGGCGCCTATCCCTCGGAGCGCCGTCACGGTGCGGTCCGTAAGATCCTGTTCGATGAATATCTCCGGCGCATGGCACAGGACGACGGTTCGTCCTCCCTCGGTCAGAGTTTCGACCCACTCGGTGATCTCTTTTCTGTATGCGCCGTAGTCGGCAAGTCCGCCGTATTCGGGATGGTCGTCCGTTTTGTCTTCGGCGCTGTCGAGGACAACGAAGCGGTAATCCCCCGCCTGCACGGTGCCGTAAAATCTGTCAAGCCCGAGTGCGTCCGCAAGTTCGGACGCGTACGCGCCGCGTGTTTCGTGATTGCCGCGCGTATATATTATCGGCTTGGTGCCGCCGCTGATATCGCCGCCGAATTGCACTATGTATACGGCGGCTTCTTCTTCGTACTGGAGCCCCGGGACGGCGTCGCCCATCATCAGGACGGCGTCGTATTCGCCCGTATGGGCTATCGCGTCTTTTGCGGCGTCGGTATGCGTATGCCAGTCGGATATGCACAGATACGTCTGCGTTTCGCCTCTGCACGGAGTGAAGAGGTATTCTTCCGATTCTATCGTTCTGCCGTTTCTTCCGCCGTAGGCGTATTCTTCGTAGACGCGCGTCGAGCCCACGGAATACGAGTTGTTGTCGAGATGTTCGTACGGAACGTTTATGCTGTGGATCGTGCTGCTTCCGCGTATCCTGCCGTTGTTCTGGTCATAGACGCGGTAGCTTTCTCCGTCGTATTCGTATTCTACGTATCCCGTACCGGTATCCGAAGTGGCGAACACTACGGAATAGCCGCTTCCGGTATCTATCACCATGGGATCGGACAGAAATTCATACGCGGTCGGCGGGTAGAGCGCGAATACCGCGCCGAATATCCCTATTGCTATCGTGACAGCCGCCGTCACGCGCCGCGCCGTCTTGCCTTTTACGACGGGGAAAAATATCGCGAAAAACGCGACTGCGACGTAACCGAAAGCGTAAGGCAGCATTTCGGATATCGAGCGGAACGCTACGGGTGCGGATTCTCCGCCCATCACTATGAGCATGACTATATCCGTGACCGCGAATATCGCCGTCGCCGCAAAGCTGAAGCCGCATATAGCGGTCATCGGCTTCGGGACTTCGTCCGCAAACGAGGTCTTGCGCCATTTCAGCGCCGCTTCGGTCGTGACGGCGATCGCGTTTGCCGCCATCAGCCAGAACAGTAATTGCGAAAAACCCGAAAACAGCGCCGTATCCAAAAATACGTGACTGCTGCTTCTGCACGCATAAAAGAACAAAGGAGCGAACGCCGCGAATACGGCTTCGATCGCAAGGACCGTTTTGTGTGTGAAAAATCTTCCGATACGTGTTGCCATAAATTCCTCCGATATCTATTCGATTATACTCCCGACTGCGGATGTTGTCAATATTCGTGCGTTTTCGTTCTCGGGCTTTTCGGTGTAAAAAACGCACCTGTCGCGAGTTTCTTTTCTCGGACGGCAGCGCTTCTCGAACGAGCGTAAGGTCCGTTCGGCTTGTGCCCGCGGCGCAAAAATGTTATAATTGCGATATGGATCTCAGGATGACAAACAACGCAGCGGACAGGTGCGAAACCGGGTATATTTGCAAATACTTATCGCCGATCGGACTAATTACGCTGGCGAGCAACGGGACGGCGGTCACGGGAGCGTGGTTCGAGGGACAAAAGTATTACGCTTCGACGTTGAAAGGGGCGTACGAGGAGAAAGAAGTTCCGGTGTTGAGCCGCGCGAAACTTTGGCTCGACGCGTATTTTGCGGGCGTACAGCCTCGGGAAGAACTGCCTTTGGCGTTCGAAGGCTGTTCGCCTTTCCGCAAAAAAGTGTACGAGATACTGCTCGGGATACCGTTCGGCTCGACGACGACTTACGGAGAGATAGCGCGCAGGATCGAAGCCGAAAGCGGAGCGAAAACGTCGGCGCGCGCCGTAGGCGGAGCGGTGGGGCACAATCCCGTATCGATCATAGTGCCATGTCACCGCGTGCTCGGTAAGGACGGAAGTCTTACGGGGTATGCCGGAGGTATCGAAAGAAAGATCGCTCTGTTGCGGCTCGAGGGAGTCGACGCGGATCGCCGCGGTATTACGAAAAACAAAGCCGCAGGGATATAGTCCCATATCAAGCAAGCGGAACGCGAGGTCGTATTTATCTCCGCCGAAAGAATCCGCGCCGCTCATGACCCGACAAATCTTATTTTATTTTTCGGAAAGCGTCGCGTCGGACGGATATTGCGGTTTTATTAGCGGAACGCTTTCCGAATGCGGCGTGTACCGCGAGCGGCGTTCGTCGGACGCACGCTCGCGATTATTTTGTTTTCAATTTCGTCAAAACGTTTGACACAGCCGTGCATTTTGCCTATAATGATTAAGCACACGGCAAAGATCGCTCAGGTTTTGCTGATATGGCTCAGTAGGTAGAGCACGTCCTTGGTAAGGAAAAACAGGCAGCGCTGACAGGGTCGCCGAACCCCTCCGAAATCGGCACAAAACTTAATATGCTGCTATGGCTCAGCAGGTAGAGCACTTCCTTGGTAAGGAAGAGGTCACCGGTTCAAATCCGGTTAGCAGCTCCAGACGAGAAACCACAAGATATTGTGGTTTTTCTCTTATTTTGCGGCTAAAAAACCACAAGGGCGCCTTATAAGCAAAAGTTGTAGCAAACACGGTAGCAAACACTTTTACGAGTTTTCTTCGTTTTTCAAGGTGTCAAGCGACCGACTCGATCACCTCGCTTTTTTGACTGTCTGAGACGGTCAAAAACTGCCTTTTTCGGTCGTAATAGCAAACAATAGCAAACAACTGCCACGACCGTTCTTCGACGGCGAAAAATTTTTTGTTTTCAACAGCGTTTTCGCCACTGTTTTCTTTTGCCCCGTTTTTGAGTGCAATAGCAAACAAATAGCAAACACTTTTCACAGCAATAAATATCCACCCGCCAAGCGGGTGGTATTTCATTTTCGGGTATAACCCTAATCGTTACTGGCGGCACATAAATGCGCCAGATAATTGGCCTGCCAGCCATGCATTTGTTACTTGCCACCCTTAAAAGGGTCTCTCATATCGAATAAGCTTAATTGGTCGCTTTCCTTATCTTGCTTTAATTGGTTTGCGATATACTCCTTTATGGCTGCAGTATTTTTCCCTACTGTGTCCACATAATACCCCTTGCACCAAAATTCGCGGTTTCGGTACGCAAACTTCATATTCCCCCATTTTTGGAATATTATCAAACTGCTCTTTCCTTTCAAATATCCCATAAATCCCGAAACGCTCATTTTGGGTGGTATGCTTACCAGCATATGTATATGATCCGGACATATTTCGCCTTCAATTATATCTACTCCCTTCCACTGGCACAATTTCCGCAATATTTCCCTTATTTCCAACCTCTTTTCTTCATAAAATACTTTCCTGCGATATTTGGGTGCGAACACTATGTGGTACTTGCAATTCCATTTCGTGTGTGCTAAACTATTTGTGATATTAGATTGTTCTTTCATCTTTTCCTCCGATTGGGTTTATTTCGTGGTTGGCAGACCGCTTATATCTTACCCAATCGGAGGTTTTTTGTCTACCTCATCGGCTGAGCCTCTTTTGAACTCCCGCGACTATCGCGGGGTTTTCGTTGACACAAAAAAGCCGCCGCATTTTCAGCGTCGGCTCATTGCAGAGAAGTGGTGTCATCTTTTCTTTTTCGGGTCGGGGCCTCCTTCATCCACCGTCTTTATCAATTCGTCTATCGACGACACGCCGTAGCCGTTCATCAGACGGGCGATGTTTTGCAAAAACTCGTCTCCGCTTGCGGAAGATTTTTCTTCGGATTCTGTCGGCGGTTCGATGTCTTGTCTCGGCATGCCGAGCGGTTGTCTTGCGCGGCTCTCTTGTCTTACCTGACCGGGATGTTCTTCGGGCGCATAGCGTTCGTCGAACACATCGATAGCCTTTTGCAAGTATTTGTTGGTGGTCGCGGTGTTGTAGATCATCGTCGTCTCCACTTTCTTGTGCCCCATCAGCAATTGTATGACTTTGGGATTCTCCTGCGCTTCAAAGAGCGTGTTGGAAAAAGTGTGGCGCAATCTGTAAAAATGGATGCCGGCATCTCCCAATCCGTGTTTCTTCAAAAAGCGCTTGAACATTGTGTTTGTGCCGTAATAAGAGCGCATTTTGCCGTCGCTTGTGGAAAAGATGAAGTCCTCGGGATTGATGAGCGAGACTTTGTTCATCAGCTCTTGGATAGCGCGGAGTTTTTTCCAATCTACAAGCGCTTCGACGAGAAGGTCGGGAATAGGCAAAACTCGCACGCTGCCTGCCGTCTTGGTCTTGCCTACAACGCATTCGCGTTTGATCACGTTGCCGTTTTCATCAAAAGTGGTTTCAACGGTCTGGGCGCGGACGACGGAAAGGGTTTTGTTGTTTTCGTCAAAGTCCTTCCATTTGAGAGCAAGAACTTCGCCTATGCGCAATCCTGCGAACATTGACGTCATACACAAGGGCTTGAACAGAATACTTTTGTTTAACGCTTGCAGAAACCTGTCGCGTAATTCTTCGGGAATTGCCTTATATTCCTGTTCTTCGGCGGCGTCCCTTGTTTTACGTTCGCGAGTTTGCAAACGTACCCTGTCCGCCGGATTTCTTTCTATGATTTGCTCGTCGATGCAATATTCGAAGTATTGTCTGAGCTGATACTTTATGTGCTTGACCGTATCCAGCGCATATCCGCCGTCCAGCATGCCGCCGAGAAAGTCCTGCAGCAGATTGGTGGAGATATCCTGCGGAAGATAGTCGCCCATATACGGGTATATGTATCGTTTTGCATTGACGATGTATCGCTCGAAAGTCCGCGCGGTGATGGTGCGCTTTTTGTACTTCATCAGCCAGAACTGCATATGGGATTTCAGCGGCACGTCGACCCGCACTATCTTTTTGCGCGGACCGCCTTTGGGAATGAACGGCGCAAGATTGGCTATGGCTTCCGTGCGCGTTTTGCCGGATACGGCTTTGCGTATTTGCTTGCCGTTTTCGTCATAGCCTATCGTGGCTTGCGCGATCCAAAGTCCGCGCTTGTTCTTATAGACGGTGCCTTCGTGGTTTGCTCTCTTTGAAGACGTCTTTTTAGCGCCCATTGAAATCACCTCCCGCACTTTCACGCATTTGCCATGCGACAAAGTTGAGTATGCTGACCACCTGTCGCTTGCCCACTTTCACGACGGGGAACCGGCGGCTTCGCATGAGCAGACGGACGTTGTCGCGTCCGAGTCCCGTGAGTTTGATGAGATCCTCGCAATCGAGGAACGTCTTGCCGAACATTTCGCTGAGCCTCTTGGTTTCCGCCGCGATGACTTCTTCGATTTTGATGTTGTTCAAGTGTCTTTTTCGCCTATGAGCAAAAAGCCGTCTTTTCCGTGTCCCGTTCGCACCGTATCCGTTTTGCGGCAAGTCAAGCAAGCCGTCCTTCTTTGATACGCTTTTGCCATAAATGCTGCCTCCTGTTAGTGTATTCAAGGGCAAGATCGGGAGCCTTTCTTTCTGCGTGCGGCGTTCCCGTTCTGTCCTTGTCTGCAGTATAGCAAAAAGCCCTTGTGCTTTGGAAATGGGCGCGCAATGGGTGCAGAATGGGTAAAAGTACGATCGCAATGGGTCAGGAATGGGTGTACAATGGCTGTACAATTGGTCTGCAGTGGGTTGGCAGTGATTTCGGAGCATCGCCTCCGAACTTCGGAACATCATATCTGTGTCCTCCTTGTTTATTATTTGTCTTTCGACGCCTCGGAGAAAATCGGAAAAGGACGGATATGTCAAGGAAAAGCAAAAATCATTGCGTTTATGTTATGTTGTTGAGCGGTTTGAGCAATCATTTTTGCCCTTGACATAGACGAAGTTTTCCGATACCCGCAAAAACGAAAGACAAATTTGAACTTTTTATTTGACAGTCCGTGTATATGCACACTGCACGCTTTACACGGCCCCTATTTTTTGATATAATAGTTATAAAAGTATAAGGGAGCTTATGGGCAAGACGAATTTTTCCAAGATCAAGTTGTTGAAAATCTGGGAGATCCTCAAACAAGAAAGCGATGAGGGTCGTCCTTTGACGACATCAATGATCATCGAGCGTCTTGCCGACCACGGAATAAGCTGCGACCGACGCACTTTGTATGCAGACATCAACGAACTCATCAAAAACGGCTACGACATCAAATATCGTCACGGACAGCATTCCAATCTGTATTATATAGAAAAACGCGCGTTCGACATCCCCGAACTTCGCATTATGATGGACGCCGTTCAAGCCGCCAATTTCATCACCGAACAAAAGAGCGCCGAATTGATAGATAAAATAGCTGCACTCGGCGGCAGCAATCAAGCAAGATTGCTCAAAAGCAATGTCGTGGAATTCAATACCACTAAGCACAGCAACGAGGACATCTATCTCAATGTCTCAACTCTATCGGATGGTATTTCTTGCGGCAAGAAGGTGTCATTCCGCTATTTCGACCTCGATTGCAATAAGCGCGTGCTGCGCAAAAACGGCGATAAGTATATCGTCAATCCCGTCAATCTCGTCTACACCAACGACAACTACTATTTGATAGGCTATCACGACAACCATAATGCCGTGACGACTTATCGCGTGGATAGAATGCAGGACGTGGAAGTTACCGATGCGGATATCAATGCCGCTGCCCGCCCGCAATCTCTCGACATCTCCGAACACCGCAAACAAGCCTTTTCCATGTTCGGCGGCGAATCGGTCGAGGTCTACTTCGAAGCGGACAAAAGCATCCTCGACGTCATCTATGATAAATTCGGTGAAGACTTGCCCGTATATTGCAAGCCCGACAACCGCGTCACTTTCTCCGCTGCCGTACAGCTCAGCCCCGTCTTCTTCGGCTGGTGCTGCATGCTCGGAGAGAAATTGAAGATCGTCGGACCGGAGAGTGTGGTAAGCAAAATATCAATCCGACTGAAAAAATTATTTTCCTCATATGCATAAACGCGCAGATAAACATGTAAGAAATCTTGTTGGGAATTGGGAAAATGTGTGATAAAATAAATGGTATGAAACGAAATCGTTATGTTGGATCAGGGGCACTGACTCGGGAGCAGTTCCTATTCCATGAAACACGTATTGTTGCCGGATTAATGACGGAAGGATTATCGGATGCTGAGATATTCGATAAGATTTACAATGAAAATTTATTTCAATTTCCCACTGAGAGATCTGTTAAGACAATCATGGACGCTTGCGTTCGGAGACTTCATGCGTTAGACAATGATATTTTAGTGCAGGCAATCGCAGGACAGCCTGTCGAAGTAGCAAAACAGATATGCCTATACGCGATGATGAAGCAAAGCACATTGATGTGGGACTTTATGTTGACTGTAATAGGAGGCAAGTTTCGCCAAAATGATTTATCATTCAGCAAAAAAGACGTGACCGTTTTTTTGTTAGGATTACAGGAACAAGATGATACTGTAGCCAAATGGTCGGCGGCAACCTTGGTAAAAATACGCCAAGTAATAATGAAGACTCTTATGGATACGGAATATATTGATAATCTCAATACAACGCGTCTTAATATGATTTTACTGTCTCGTGTTTTAGAAGTCGGCATACGAGAAAATCATGATGAAGCGGTCTTTCCTGCATTCAACTACTTTGAATAGAGGTGAAAATGAGCGACATATCGTTACGTCTTGATAAATTAAAAAAATTGATTCAAACAGAAGATTTTTTGTTTGGACGCGGATTGAGCAACGAAGTCAATATTCGTATTTTTTGTTATGCTCCGTCGGAAGAAATGACCATAAAATACTTTGTAGATACACTGCTGCAAGACAGAACGATAGTATGTAATATACATCATTATGATTTGTATAAAGTTTTCCTCGAAATATGTGATGACAAAAAGATAATTTCCTCCATACCGAGCGTAGAACACAAAAGAGGAACGCGGTTTCTTTTAAAGCAACTGATTTCAATTGCGCCCAACACGGCGTTTGTCAACAAGATGCTTTTTTCTCCACAAGAAATAGGCAAAGATTTGATACTACTGTCCGGCGTAGGAGATGTATTTCCGTTCATTCGTGTACATAATTTGCTGGAAGCTATGCAGCCTCACTTTTCTATACCTATATTGGTGTTATACCCAGGCAAATATGAGGATGCGCAATTGCAATTGTTTGGGAAGTTGCCCCCCAACTCTTATTATAGGGCATTTAATATCGTGTAGGAGGAACTTGTTATGATGATCCGCAATATGTTTCAAGAAGACATAAACAGACAGATCAACGGCGTTATCAAAGTCGATCAAAGTTCTGCTGATGTAATTGAACAAGAAGTTAAAGAATACGTGATCACTAAAGAGTTGAAACGGCATTTTATGCAATTTTTTGACTACTATGATGAGACTTTTGAGAGGCCGACTGCGGATATCGGCGTATGGATATCCGGCTTTTTCGGAAGTGGCAAATCGCATTTCCTTAAAATGCTTTCATATATCTTGGAAAACAGAGAAATCGGCGGAAAGAAAACGGTAGAATTCTTCCGAGATAAATTTGCTGACGATGCTGCTACGTTTATGCTTATCGACAAGGCAACAAAAGCTAAAACGGAAACGATCCTCTTCAATATTGATATCGAAGGACCTTCGCCAAAAGATAAAACTGCCGTGTTGCGAGTTTTCGCTAAAATGTTCTATAATCACTTAGGGTATTATGGCGGAAATTTGAAAGTTGCAAGGCTCGAACAATATCTTGCAAAGCAAGGAAAATTGGAAGAATTCCGTCACATTTTCGAAGAAAGACACGGAAGTAGCTGGTTAAGTTCAAGAGACGGATATGCGTTTTGTGAAGATGATGTGATTTATGCGTTGCAACAAGTTTTGAATATGAGCGAAACTGCCGCACGCAATTGGTTCTATAACGAAGACGAAAGCGATACGGAATTGAGTATTTCCAAGCTCGTTTCGGAAATCAAAGAGTTCGTTTGCAGTCAACCGTCAGACTTCAGATTGCTATTTATGATCGACGAGGTAGGTCAATACATAGGTTCCGACACAGACTTGTTGCTCAACTTGCAATCTCTTGTTGAAAAATTGGGAAGCGAATGCGGCGGCCATGTTTGGGTCGTATGCACAGGTCAAGAAGCCATCGATGAAATAATCAAGGTGCGAGAGAATGAATTTTCGCGCATACAGGCGAGATTTAAAAACAGATTGTCTTTGACCTCCTCTTCGGTAGCGGAGGTGGTTCAAAAGCGCATTTTGAAAAAGACACCGAGCGCCACGAATTTATTGGAAGACGTATATCGCCAAAGCGATTCCGTGCTTCGTAATCTGTTTACGTTCAACGATGCAATGTCTGACATAAAGGGATATAGCGGACCGGAAAATTTTTTCATAAACTATCCGTTTATCCCATATCAATTTATACTCATGCAACGTGTGTTCAATGAAATCAGAAAACACGGCAATGCAGGAAGCCATCATTCGGATGGAGAACGTTCGATGTTGTCGGGATTCCAAGAGACTGCGCAAAAAGTGCAATTGCAAGACGAGTGGACACTCGTCCCGTTCTTTATGTTTTACGACACATTGCATTCATTTTTGGATAGCTCGATCCGCCGCGTCATAGAAAGATGTCAGCAGGCGGCCGACAATCATGACGGCATAGAAGATTATGACGTTTCGGTGCTGAAACTTTTATATCTTGTGCGATATTTGGGGAACGATATAAAGGCTACACCCGACAACATTGTGATCTTGATGGCTGATAGTATAAACGTAGATAAAATCGCCACAAGAGAAAAGGTCAACCAATCGCTTGGTCGATTGCTTGGTCAAAATTACATTGGCAGATCCGGAAACGTATACAACTTCCTCACCGACGAAGAACAAGATGTTCAAATCGAAATCAAAAGAACGGCAGTCGACACCTCGGAAATAGTGAAAAGGATCGCCGAGATCATATACGGAGATATTTACACTTCCAAAAAATTCCGTTACAAAGATTATGATTTCGCTTTCGACCAAATGGTAGACGGAATTTGTATAGGAGCGACAGGCAACGGCATCGGCTTGAGATTTTTGACTATAGCAGCCGACGACGTAGACAAATCGGAACTTAGGCTGCAAACCGAATCGTCGAATCAAGCCATCGTTGTTCTTGAAAACAACCAATATTATTTCGCCTTGGAACAGGCGATGAAAATCAGGAAATACACCAAGCAGCGACTAGTACCATCCATTCCCAAGTCCGTCCAAGATATCATTCGTTCACGCCAAGATGAAGCCTCCGAGTACGAAAAAGAAGCGAGGCAAAATTTGATAACGGCTATAGAGTCTGCAAAATTCTATGCCGCGGGTGAACATATACCCGTCAAAACAGGAGACGTGAAAGCGAAGATAGATCAGGCGTTGGAATATCTTGTCGTCCATGTTTACAGAGAGCTGGATCTCATAGAAGAACATGTCTCTTCGGATGCCGAAGTGTGCAACATTGCCAAAGGGCTTACAAGACGTATTGACGGATGTGAACCCAACCAAAGCGCTGTTGCCGCTGTTGCCGAATATCTTGATATACAGGAGTACAAGCATCTGCCGACTTCCATGCAGGACATTCAATCACGTTATCAAGCGATCCCTTATGGTTGGAAAGAGATAGATATTGCGGGCATTGTCGCGATGTTGTTGCGTGATCAGAAAGCGACGATCAAATACGCAGGGACTTTCATTTCACCCGACGAAAGCAGACTTGCGGAGCTGTTACGTAAAAAATCTGAGGTCGGCAAAGTAGTAATCAGAAAGCGAGTCATGATTTCCGCCCAGCAAATCCGTAATGTTAGAGAGTTCTTGCGTGAATATTTTGATTGCATGGATGTTCCGGAAGACGAAGACGGCATCATAAAATTCATCAAAGAGAAATTCTTCGCTCAATGCGAGCATTATCGACAATTGCTTGCACGTTATGACCACGGAAACTATCCGAACAAACAAAAGGTGCAGCATTCGCTTGGGCTCATAGAAACCGTGCTGTCACAAGCCAAAGACAACAACGCCCTTGTCGGTAAAATAGTGGAAATAAAAACGCCGTTGTTAGACAACAAAGACGACATGCAATTGGTCGAAGCATTTTTTGAGCAACAAGTCACTTTGTTCGATCGCGCAACTCGATTCGAGGCAAAGATGACCGACGACAAAGATTATATTTCAAAAGATGCCGAGGCTAACACTGCGTTGAACACCATTAGGGCGATCATCAACATGAAATCGGACGACATATACAGAAGGATACCCGAGCTCAATGGATTGATAGATAAAGTAAACAGCGTGCATGAGCAAATGCTGCTCGACAAGAAAGAAGAGCTCACCGAATATGTCCGTCAATGCATGGAACGAGTTCATCAAAATGCCGACGTCTCCGTGGAAACGAGAAAAATAAGCAACGAGGCAGACAAATATTTCGATGACAAAAAACAAGAAATCAACGGTATGAACAGCTTGGCGCTCTTGGACGGCATGGTTCAGAGGCTTCTCAATTACACGTATGCTTTATTGAAACGGATGAACGCCTTTGCCACGCCAAAAACCCCGTCCGCAAGCGATTCCGAACCGAAAAAGCCCAAGGCTTACAAACAGGTTTTCCGCAACATTTTGTTCCCTGCCGAAACGCTTGAGACAAGAGTTGATATAGATAATTATGTAAACAAGATACGCGCTTATTTGGAAAACATGATGGAAAATTCCGACGGTATAGAGATAAAATAAGGAGAAGACAATGGACAAGACCGCAATAAAAAAATATGCCGTGTGGGCAAGACAGGATTTGATTAATCGTGTTAAGCAAAAGTCGTATCAATACGGAATTACGGAAAACGAAGCCATAGATAAAGATGCCGACAATGTCAACGGCAAACTTTTGTCTGCTACGGAGAAAACTCAACGCAAGGCTTTATTGCGTAAAATTTCGCAAAACGGTTTTGACCATGTCATAGAAGAAGTAGCATACACCTGGTTCAACAGGTTTTGTGCGCTGCGTTTTATGGAAGTCAACGGCTATCTACCCTCACATGTCCGTGTTTTTACGGACGAACATAATAAGTTCAAACCTCAAATTCTTTCCGAGGCAATGAGCATATCTCTTCCGGGGCTCAACATCGATAAGGTGTATGAGTTGAAAGAACACAATCAAATCGAAGAATTATACAAGTATTTGCTTATCGTTCAATGCAACGCCTTGAGCGACATCTTGCCCGGAATGTTCCAAAAAATCGAAGATCATACCGAACTCCTCTTCCCCGACAATCTTTTGAGAGAAGGAAGCGTGATCGCACGATTGATATCCGATATCCCGGCAGATAATTTCGATGTTCGCTCGGATAATGGACAAATAGAGATCATCGGCTGGCTGTATCAGTACTATATCACAGAAAAGCACGAAGAAGTTGTGGACCCGCTGCACGGAAAGACTGTAGAAAAAGATGATATCCCTGCAGCAACGCAGCTTTTTACTACCGACTGGGTCGTGCGTTACATTGTGGACAATTCGGTCGGACGCTATTGGATAGAGAGAAATCCCGACAGCTCCCTCAAAGAACATTTACAATATTTCGTCTTGCCCAAAGATAGAGAGATCCATTACGTTGAGGACAGGATCTATCCGCAGGACGTCACGGTCTTCGATCCGTGTGTCGGCTCGGGTCATTTTTTGCTGTATGCTTTTGACGTGCTCGTAAAAATCTATACGGAACACGGCTATTCGGCAAGGGATGCCGTAAACTCAATTGTTGTAAATAATTTGTTCGGACTCGATATTGACGAAAGAGCCGCCCAGCTTGCTTATTTTTCGTTAATGATGAAGGCTCGTCAATATGACAGCCGCTTTTTAGAGCGCAGAATACAGCCGAACATTTTTGCCATTCGAGAAAGTAATTACCTTTCTCAAGATACATTTGATTATATTGTGGGCAGTAGCGACAAATTGCGCACAGATCTACAAGCTTTGGTCGATACTTTTTATGATGCCAAAGAATATGGCTCACTGTTGCAAATGCCGAAAGTTGACTTTAAAGGGTTATTTGATCGCTTTGATCAGATTGCTGATGATATTCATTTTCATAAAGACGAAGCAATAAGGTCATATCTCCCTATCGTACAAATAGCCGAAATGCTTTCGCGCAAATATGCTGCCGTCGTGACCAACCCGCCGTATCTCAATAAATTCGACGCCAAGTTAAAACAATTTATAGTGGCGAATTATAAGAACTATGGAGGAGATCTTTTCAGTGCCTTTATATACCGAAATTTGCTTCTGTGCAAGGCAGATGGGTTTGCTGGGTATATGACGCCCAATGTATGGATGTTCATAAAGACTTATGAGAAGCTGCGCCAATACTTGTTGGCAGAGAAAACTATCTCCTCATTGATTCAATTGGCAAAGGGTGCTTTTTTTAAGGAAGCAACTGTTGACATATGCTCTTTCGTATTGAAAAACAAGAAAGAACTTGTTCCGGGCTTATATATTAGACTTGAGGAATTTAAGGGCGGCATGGATGTACAGAGGCAGAAGGTACTGGAAGCCATTGCCAATCCAAACTGCGGATATTTTTACGAAGCAACCGCTTCCAACTTCTCCAAAATCCCTGGCACGCCGATAGCGTATTGGGTGAGTGAGCAATTTCTTAAGGCTTTTAAGGCGGGGACTTTACTCAATAATATTGGTGAAATAGTAACGGGTATATCAACAGGAAAGAATGATCTTTATCTTCGTACGTGGAGCGAAGTTAATTTGAATTCAATCTCAATATATGCTAGCGATATAGATGCTATTGATTTTAATGTGAAAAAATGGTTGCCGTATAATAAAGGTGGAGAGGCTAGGAAATGGTATGGAAATAATGACTATGTTGTTAAGTGGAGTGAAGCAGAACATTTTCATAGATCTCGCCCCACATTTAAACACTTGTATCTAAAAGAGGGTTTAACATGGTCGTTTGTCACATCTGGTATGTTTTCTGCAAGATATTATCCGAAAGGATTTCTTTGGGATGTTGCAGGCTCACCTTGTGTAATTAAAAATCATGACTTACTATTGTATTCTCTGGCGTTTTTATCAACAAAAATCGCGAATGCAATTTTGAAAATAATAAATCCTACTATTAATTGTCAAGTTGATGACATACAGCGTACACCAATGATAGTCGACCATGATAAGATGTGTATAATTTATCAAATTGCAAATGATTGCGTTAATATATCTAAATACGATTGGGTTTCCTATGAAGCCTCATGGGACTTCAAAAAGCATCCGCTGATATAGATTTATTGAGGCGTCTATCATGTAATTACTGCGGAAGTTGTAATCGAAATAAATGATATAATTAAAGAAGGAGAACATATGAGCGATAAACTTAAAGCACAATGGGAAGTAACATTAAAAAATATCCTCTACTATGTAGAAGATTCAACAGAGCAAGATAAGATGTTGGGTATTTTGAAGAAATATAATGATCAATTACCTGACGGAAAGCTCAAGGATACATGGGAAAAAATTATTTTAAGCACAAAAAAATCTTATTACGATAAGGTTGATTATTTGATTTCAGATATTTTAAGCGGAAAATTGGATAATGAAAAAAGACGGATCCTTTCTGCAATGCTTAATGAAATCAAACCGATTGTAGAACACGCAGAGAGAACATTTTGGGATAAGCTTTGCGCCTTGTTCCGATGGAGCTGACATGACAAATTATAGAAACGTAAAGATACTTTTCGTAGTTTTAGGAGCCGCAGTTCCGTTGGCTATTATACTTACTTTAAGCTTCTTTGATATGGGTGCGGTGTTCGATTCGTGGGGTGAACAGCCTAACGGAAGTTTTGTCTACCCTGATTGGAGATATGTCTTACTTATCATATTCAAGCTTGCCATATATTTATTTCCGCCTCTAATCGGGGTAATCGGATTTTGTTTGGAAAACCGCGATAACGTTCAAAAACGAGTGTTCTTGTATTACTTTATACGAGCTTTGAACGTGCACTTTTTAATATTGTTATGCATCAAATTGCTGGCTGACTCTATTCTTGAATTAGATACAATATGGAATCTTACACTTTTTGCAAGTATAAAGGATGTTCAAACATTGATAGGATATATAATAACGCTTTTAATTAAGCAAACCATCAAGATTGAACCTGGGATCAACAACAAGGAGCACAATAGCTGAAATGGGACAACTAATTTCTGAAAAATACAAAGAATGGCAGAAAGAATGCGAACAACGTTTTTTGCAACTCAAAGCGAATGAAGAGGAGCTCAACCGCATCTTCATAGACATCTACGGTTTGCAGGACGAGCTTACGCCCGACGTCGCAGATAAAGACGTCACAGTGCACCGCGTTTACGATACTAAGGACGACGTGCCGGAGAGTATGCGCGGCTCTGCCTATATCCGCACGATGCGCGACGAGATTGTGTCGCTCATCTCTTACGCGGTCGGCTGCATGTTCGGTAGATACTCTTTGGACGTTGACGGGATTGTACTCGCGGGACAAAAATTTGAAAGCAGGTTTATTCGTGACCCGCACGGCGTTACCGGCGGCTATATACCCACTTCTCTTTCCGGCTGGTATATACGTGAGTCCGATGACAGTGCAAACATAAAAGTCTGTACCTTTGCCCCCGATCTGGATAATATAATTCCCATCCTCGACGATGACTATTTCGAGGACGACATCGTAGGCAAGTTTGTAAAGTTTATTTCAGTCGTATATGGTGAGGATACTTTGGATGAGAATCTGAAGTTTATAGCCGACGCTTTGGGCGGCAGGGGCACGCCCCGTGAGGTGATAAGGAGTTATTTTTTGAATGATTTCTATGCCGATCATCTCAAAACGTATCAAAAGCGACCGATATATTGGCTGTTCGACAGCGGCAAAAAGGACGGATTCAAGGCGCTTATTTACATGCACCGCTACGAAAAAGATACCCTTGCTCGCATGAGAACGGATTATGTTCACAAGCAACAAGAAAGATACCGCTCTGCAATTGAAAATTGCAACAGAGACATCAATTCGGCAAACGGATCCGACCAAATAAAGTTGAACAAGCAATTGCAAAAACTCGAGGCTCAAGAAAAAGAACTTGAAATTTTTGAAGAAAAGTTGCATCATTTTGCCGATAGGATGATTGACATTGACCTCGATGATGGCGTAAAACATAATTATGCCATCTTCGGGGATCTATTGGCACCGATAAAGTAAACGGAGAGGATACATGGATACAGAGAAAATCGTAGCGGATCTTAATCGCAGATTTGCAGCGCCGCTGCCGGAATTTTATCGGCGCAGGATCATCTTTTGGCGAGATGAAGAGCGCGAATTTTTGGGCAAGTTGAACGAGATGCGTTTAGATAATGCCAAGATCGCCATCGTGAGAGAAAACAACGTATTTGAGATCAAAAAATTGTTGACGGTAGATGATGTTTACGACAACTATCTCGTATATACTCCGTTTTCATATAAAACAATTACAGATCTTGAAAATGATTGGCTTTTGAATATTGAGCTATATAGTGAAGAGTTTTATGCGGATCTCTACTCTATATGGATGAATGAGATGGGTGTTCCGTCCTCTCCGCTCATGCGCAATTTTATAAAACGCTATCACAAATTTTTCAACAACAAGGAACGCCGAGCAAAATTCGCCGCGCTTAAAGGTGGCAACGAATACACTTGCCATTTGGCGGTCATGGCTGTGATATGCGGGCTTAAAGATGCGTCGTTCAATACGGTATTACGCACCGTACTTATAGCGGGAGCAGATAATTCCACCAATGAAGTATACCGTGAATTGACAAATTATGGCGCGGAAAAAGCTTTTTGGGCGATTGTGGCTCGCATGACAGGCTACAAAGACATTGATCCTAAAGTGACAGATTTGGCTTCTCATATCATGCTCACGTCTCTTACGTATTCTATTTCGGAAGAGAAACTTAAAGGGGTTTCGAGATATATCTCGTCGGCACACATTCCGTATTGTCATGATTTTGTCTCGGAATGGATGCATTCCGTCGATAATGATGGACTGTTTCAAATAGCAAGCGCTCTTGAACAAAAGCACAATTTGAAGTCATATTGCGAAAGCTTGGCAATAGAAGATCTTGTCACGGCAGAGGGATTCCCCTGCATCGACGACTGCATTCTCGTTAAATTGATGAATGAAATAGCCGACGGTCTTTCTCGAACTTCGAATATTGATCGTGCATTGGAAAAAAGACGTGCCACGGTTTGGTATCCTCATTTTTCAAACTACTACGAAGCCATAGGATGCATTGCTCTAATGCACAACTTTTATCTGGAGCATTACCCCGATGGATTTCATTGCGCAACGGCAAAAGACCTGTGGAATCTTTATGTGTCGAGCTATTATAAAATGGATTCGTATTATCGAGAATTCATTCGCTATTATATGAATTGTCTGAAAGATGCAAATCCTCTGCTCGATGATGCCATCAAAACAGTTTTTCAAACCGCAGAAGGCCTGTATTCTGACTGGTTCCTCGGAAATTTGAATGACAATTGGTACAATTTATGTGCCTCGGAAATGCAAGAATATGGTCATATCCAAGGCGTCAATCGACAAGATGAATTCTACAAGACAAAAGTAAAGCGCGCCGACAACAAGGTGTACGTGATAATTTCAGACGCTTTGCGATATTCTGTCGGCATGGAACTTGCCGAGCAATTGCGTATCGAAACACAATGCAAGATAAACGTTTCGTCGTGTCAAGCAATTTTTCCCGGCATAACAAAATTCGGCATGGCAGCGCTGTTGCCACATGATAAGCTGTCGATCGTTAAAAAAGGCGACATATTGTCGGTATATGCTGATGGTCAACCCACCGATAGCGGTTGCAGAGACAGTGTTTTGAAATCCGCAAATCGAAAAAGTGCCGCCATCAGATACAAAGATGTAATAGAATTAAAACGAGCCGACAGACAAGAACTTGTCAAAGGAAAGGATGTCGTCTATATCTATCACGATAGAATAGACGAAACCGCACATACATCCGAAACGGCTGTCTTCGACGCTTGCGATGAGGCAATAATCGAGATTAAAAATTTGGTCAAAATTATCTGTAATGACTTTGGCGGAACAAGAATCTTGATCACTGCCGACCACGGTTTTCTTTATACCGCACGCCCCTTGCAGGAATTTGACAAGGTAGACAAAAAAGATTTCGATGGGAAAGACGTAGAATACGGCAGGCGCTATGCAATTATGCAAAAGGATTCTGCATTGCAATATTTGCTACCCGTAAAATTTTTGGATGGAACACAATATGACGGATATACTCCGAGAGACAATGTTCGTATAAAGTTAAGCGGCGGAGGAATGAATTATGTTCACGGCGGCATTAGTCTGCAAGAAATCACGGTGCCTGTGATAGAATATCATTTCTTACGGAACAGTTATTTGGAATATCGTCAAAACCGCGATAAGATCGATACAAAGCCCGCAGAAATAGCCGTATTGTCGGCAACCCGAAAAATATATAACATGATTGTATCGTTGAACTTCTATCAAAAACAACCTGTTGTCGGCAATATTGTACCGGAAACATACCTTTTGTACTTTGTTGATGAGCAGGGAATAAAGATCAGCAATACGGTAAGAATCATAGCCAACAAAACATCCGAAAAATCGCAAGAACGTATTTTTAAATGCGATTTTGATCTGAAACAGAATCATTATGACAGCAAAGCAAAGTATTATTTGATAATCCAAGACGAGTCTGGGGCCAAAACGCCTCAAAAAGAGGAATATCAAATAGATATAGCTTTCTCGTTAGGTTCATTCAATCTGTTTGACGACGACAATATTTAATCACGGAGGTCATTATGTCGGAAGCGGAAAACAATAACAGAGAAATTGTCAGAGACAAGTTGCGAGCAGCTTTTATGGGCAAAATAGTTCGCAAAGATTTGACTAAAAAAATCAAGGAAGGCGCAAATGTTCCGGTATATGTATTGGAGTTTTTGCTCGGTCAATATTGCAGCTCCGATGACCCATTCATTATAGAAAAAGGCATTCAAACGGTCAAAAGAATATTGGCAGACAACTTCGTTCGTCCGGATGAAGCGCAAAAAGTTCTCTCTGTTTTGCGTAAAAACGGAAGCCACACCGTCATTGATATGGTAACCGTAGAACTAGACATGCGCGACGATATTTACAAGGCTTCTTTTTCCAATCTCGGATTGCGTGGCGTTCCGATAGAAGACGAATATCCCGAAAAACACGATCGATTGTTGTGTGGAGGCATATGGTGTATCGTGCAATTAGAATACGAATATTTCGAAGAGGGAAAGCACGGTTGCCCGATAAACATACGCAAGCTTACCCCCATTCAAATGCCACATATAGATCTTGTAGATTTGAAAAAGGCTCGCAAAGGCTTTACTAAACGAGAATGGATCGACATATTATTGCGTTCGATTGGCATGGAACCCGAAACATTGTCATATCGTGAAAAATGGCTTTTGATCACGCGGATGCTCCCGCTTGTAGAGAATAATTTCAATATGTGCGAACTTGGTCCTCGAAGCACCGGCAAATCTCATCTATACAAGGAGATTTCACCTAACAGTATCTTGATTTCCGGAGGACAAACTACGGTCGCAAATTTATTCTATAATATGAACCGTAAAAGCGTCGGACTAGTCGGCCTCTGGGACTGCGTTGCATTCGATGAGGTTGCCGGCATTAAATTTAAAGATAAAGACGGCGTGCAGATCATGAAAGATTACATGGCTTCCGGTTCTTTTGCCAGAGGAAAAGAAGAAAAGGCCGCATCTGCTTCAATGGTCTTTGTAGGAAATATCAATCAAAGTGTTGATGTTTTGTTGCAAACTTCGAGCTTATTTGCTCCCTTTCCTCCTGAAATCGGAACCGATACGGCGTTCCTGGATCGCATACATTGCTATCTTCCCGGTTGGGAGATACCCAAATTCCGTCCAGAACATTTTACTGACGATTACGGGTTTATAACCGATTATTTAGCGGAATTTGTTAGAGAATTGAGAAAAGAACAATACGGTGATGCACTTGATAAATATTATCGCCTCGGAAAGAATCTCAATCAACGTGATACGATTGCTGTCCGCAAAATGATCGACGGCTATCTCAAATTGATTTACCCACATGGTGAATTTGAAAAAGACGATCTTGAAGAGATAGTGAAAATTTCTTTGGAAATGCGTCGTAGAGTAAAAGAACAACTCAAAAAGCTTGGTGGAATGGAGTTTTACGATGTTAATTTCTCATATATTGACAAAGAGACTTTCGAGGAAAAATATGTGACTGTTCCCGAACAAGGCGGTGGGAAGCTGATTCCGGAAGGAGTTTGCAACCCCGGACAAGTGTATACGATTTCGCGCGGAAAATCAGGTATGATAGGCGTATATCGTCTTGAAGGGCAAATGTTGCCGGGGAATGGAAAGTTTGAACGAACCGGCTTGGGATCCGACAGAGATGCAAGAGAAGCAGCGAATACAGCGTTCAGCTTTTTAAAAGCAAACGGAAACAGAATAAGCAATTTGATTAGCACCTCGAATAAGGACTATATTGTAAACTACCAAGACCTTCAAGGAATCGGTATCAGCGGCAAACTCGCATTGCCTACGTTAATCTCTTTATGCTCGATTGCGCTGGGCAAGCCTGTGCTATCAAGCTTGGCCATTTTAGGAGATATCTCAATAAGTGGCACATTGATCAAAACGGATGATTTGGCTAACATACTGCAAGTATGTTTGGATTCGGGTGCAAAAAAAGTTTTGCTACCAAGCATTTCGTTTGTTGATTTTACAACCGTTCCGCCGGAACTTATGAGTTCGTTCCAATTAATACCATATGCTTCGGCAGAAGATGCCGTATTTAAGGCTCTTGGCGTAGAATAATTCATTGCTTGCCATACAAAAGAAAATGTACGAAGAAGTTATCAACTACATCAGAGACAAGGACAATTTCAGCTCTACCATTTTTTATGATATTTTGGCGGGCGAATTTATGCTCGACTGCCATGCCTTAAAGAAGGTGGAGAAGGTCATGCAAAAGCAGGGGGTAAATAGCATTTATGACATAGACTATTCCGTCTTGAATTTGGCGGATACGCTTGCCGTGCTTTATGCGATTTATTTGCAGGACAACAATCTTGTCTGCCCTTCCAAGATGTTCTCAAGCGGGAAATAGGCGCTCATAGCCGACAGGCTTGAAGAATTGGATATTCCGCCAAAGAACGGAGATTTTGACGACAGGATGTATTATCGGCTCAGAAATTTGTTGGTGGCGGCAATGCAGTCGTCGGCATTTACTCGCCACAGGCTGCTTATATACAGCAACAACGAATTACGCTTCTTTAATGAATCCAAGGAGTTGAACGAGGTCAAGATCAAGCTTCCCACTGAAAATTTCTTTGAGACTATGAAATATTTGTTTGCGATAGAAAAAAGAAAATGGATCCAAATTTTTGAACCGGAGTATTCCAAAGATAAAGTCATCTATCCCGGAGAAAGAACAAAACAGCTCTTTGACGAAGAGTGATCCCTAAAAGTAAAAAATTCTTTTCACGGTCTGTGTAATTGTACTAATCGGGCTTGCGTAGTCCGATTTTTTATGCTATAATAGCACTACAATATGAACATATGTTTGCAAAGTTGGGCAATTTCGGAGATGTTGCAGGCGTATTTTCAGAGGTAATTTATATGATATACGATCTTGTCTGTCGGTCAAGTTCCTGCGGCAGAGGAATTCTCAACCTCGCCAATGCAGTGCTTGAAATCCAACCGAGGCAAGACAATGAGAATGGGAGAATAAATGAAAGATAATGCGTATTGGATCAAAGAAGCGATGTACTGTCCGAATTGCGGCAACCTTGTGTTGGGATATCGCAATACAAAAGGGTTAGTAAAAAAGCGATGCGAGCATTGCGGTGTGCTTTTATACAGCAAACGCATAACAAGACGACGGATAGATATTCAAGTCAACAAGCCATCATGAGAATATCCGATAAGGGATAACGACGTTTTAGGTCACGGCTGAAATAGCGCCGCAGATAAATCCTATTACAGGTTATATCTTAAAAAGTCGAAGGCAAAGCCGGGAAATTCGTGAAGCCTCGACAGTTAGATTTCCATAGCGGAAGTCTATCTGTCGGGGCTTTTTCATTTCCGAAAAAATTTTTTAGGAAAATAAAAATTGGGGCAAAAACCCTGCCCCATTTGTTTGTAGAATACAGACAAGAAAACGACAGGAGGTAAAGATGCGCAACCCGTCCGAACGCAGGATGTCCATTATTGAGACATTGAGCGAGCGTCGTAGCGATTCGATCGACAATTTAGCGTTCGAATTCGGCGTGAGCAGACGGACTATGCGCAATGACATAGAAATATTGTCACTTTCTTTCCCGTTGTATACGATACCGGGACCGCGTGGCGGCGTGTTTGTAGCGGACGGATTTAGTCTTGGCAAGAGGTATCTGACGACCGAACAAACGGATCTATTGATGAGGCTGATACCGACATTGTCGGGCAGTGACGCCACCGTAATGAAGTCCATATTGCAAACGTTTGGTTTGCCTAAGAGGAAGAAATGAGTATGAATTGCGGACAAAATGCGGCGGCATTAGACCGGATACGCAAAGACCTGAAGGAGATACGTTACTACTATACGCACAAAGAGACGTTTAATCTGGCGGCTCAAAATGGCGTCAACAGCAGCGTAACGATGAAGGTCAGACAATACAATCGCATAGTTGAATCGGCACCACCGATGCTGTTTGACCTGTACGTTTCTCTGTATATGGGAGATCAGCTGCAGCAGGCTTTTGCGGACGAGCGCGGGCTTACTCCCAACTATGTGAAAGACCTACACAACGAACTTTGTCTGTTCTTTCAACAGGCTTTGAATAAAACAGGAGGTATATGATATGGAAAAGGTCAATTGCACTACGAACGTATATCGCACGGCTGACTTTATCGTTAAGCAGACAGTGATCCTGCGCGAAGATGATATGGGCGCATATCTTTTCAGCCGCGACACGTTCATCTATCGAACTACGCAAAGAGACCGGGAATACGAAGACGCCTTTGGCTTCCGTTCGAATATGGACGGGCTTCGCATCCCCACCAAGATGTCTTCGAGAAGATACATCTATTGATCAAAAGCGCGCGGGAACGTTTTTAATATCGAGGCGAAAGTCATGCGGTATTGCAAGATAAGAGTGGCCGCTCCACCGCATAATGTCGCACAAAGCAGAGGCTTAAAATCAGCGTTCCGCGCCACTACAACTTAATAGCTGCGCTATCGGCATAACGGGCGATAACAAACACATGGAGGAAAAATTTATGGCAAATTCCAAGTATAACAAACGCCGTTGGTCGATCCCGTCCAAGAGGGCGAAAGGTTATGCGGAAGACAGAAAGGCAAAGGTACACACCTACGGCCCCAAGGAAGGTAAAGAACTTACCGACTACGAGGCGGGCATACGTTCGGGGTACCTGCAAGCGCAATCGGATCATGCCGGAATGTACAAATACAAGAAGGCACTTTCCGAGGGCAAATCCAAAAGAGAAGCGCGTGAGATTTCGCAAACGCGCGGCAGAAAGTAATCAAAGGAGGACGCAAAAATGGCAAAGGTTTTGGTCGAAAGAGAGACCTATGAAAAGAACGGCAAATCGTATTATGCGTATTACGTCAAGGGAGTTATCCGCGGTCGCAATGTGCGCATATTGATGGTCCCGCCTGACAAAGGCGGCTATACGGTGCTTGACATCGTCTTCGGCGACGCTATGACCGGAGAACTCGTGGCAAAGCCGTTTGAGTTCAAAGACGAGACCGGCAGGACCATCTCCGGCAATTCCTATACCGTGCAGACGGTGGACGAAAACGGCGAAGTCTACGAATGCCCCGTAAAGCCCAACCGCATATCGGATAAGGCTTTGCTCAACATGCTGCTCAATCAGGCGGCATGACACAAAAAAGGCGCTGCGGCTTGCATTTGGCAGGTCGCGGCTGCCGACTATACAGGAGGAATAATCTATGAACGATTTCAACAAACATGTGAAGTCCGACACGATCAAGTGGATCGTCGTTTTCACGCTGCTCATCGTCCTTATGACAGGAATGGTTGCGTCAATACTTCTTGCCCTGCCCGAAGGTGAGCCTGTAGAAGAAGAGCCGCTTGATGAGAAGCCCGCAGAGGTGACGGCGGATGTCTCGGCAGAGATATTCAACTCGGAGCGTGTAAGTCTGGCGATGGCGGCGGAAGCGATGCCCTTAGCGGCGGACGGGGCAACTTTTACTAAAACGCTTTACGCATCGGTCTTGCCTTCCACCGCACAAAATCAAAAGGTGGATTGGACGGTGGCTTGGGCAGACGGCAGTACGGACACCGATGTCGAAGAGTATATCACCGTTACGCCTTCCGCAGACGGCAGCACCACCGCAACGCTGACTTGTTATCAGCCGTTCAGCAAGGATATCATAGTAGTTGTCACTACGAGAGAAGGCGGATTCAAAGCGTCTTGCGTATGTAAATACTCCGGTATTGCCAAGACGATGAACATAGCCTCTTCCAGCATGTCGAGCGCGGGCACCGATACTTACAATATCGGCACGTCGTATACCGGCACGATTACTTTCGATCTCAAGGGTTCGTTCGGCGAGGCGGCTTCTACCAAGCTCTCTTACACCACCGGCGCGGAAGGCAGTTTGTATTTTGGCAAATTGGTATCCAGCAGGGCGACAGGCTCTTTTGTCAATACTTGGTCGGACGTTACATTGAAAGATCTTGACGGCTATTTCAGCAAGTTTATCACATCCGTTTCGCTCAGCGGCACTACTCTTACGATAAAGACCGGGTTCCACAGCCCGAGCACTTATTACGAGAAGTCCACTTACGAACAATGGGGTCCCACGTGGACGTATACGGACAGAGTTGTGACGAGTTCTTACTCTGCGTCCAATGTGACGTCTCAGATAAGCGCGAACGAAAAGGCGTTTGACAGCTGCTATTTCTGGGTCAAGGTCACGGACAGCAATTCCGGTCTGAACAAGACTATCAAGCTCAAGTTCAGCGACAACGTGGTCACGGGCGTGTCTGTATCTCCCGAGACGATCACTATCTGAGACGAGGTGAGCCTATGAGTACCAAAACAAATGCGAGTAAAGCCGCAGGCAAGATAATAGCCGTGATCCTCATAGTGCTTATTCTTGCGGCGGCGATAGGCTTGATCGTTAAATATACGGGCGGACTGACGAGCGATTTCAAAACCTTTTATGTCAGCGTGGATGGTAAAGACGTGATGACTGCGGCAGGAGGCTATCAAGTTACCAAAGAAACGCCTCTTAGGGTGGATATCAAGTATACTTTTGCCTCTGCGGAAGGAAGTGCGCAAGGCTATCTTGTCAAGGTGGTGCCCAACCCCGTGGACGGCAAGGATTTTGATTTCACCTTAGACGGAGATCCCTATTCTTTCCAAGCGGAGACAGACCTTACCAAAGGTTTCGACATCGTGAAGGAAGACACATATTTCACCATAAGTCCCAAGGGCGGCGTGATGGAAGTGTTGCAAGCAGTCTATCCGGATTATGAGGTCGGAGACTGCGCGGACAAGGGCTATGCGGACATGTATGCCTTGGTGGTATCATCCTATAACGGCGCGTCGAGCGTAACTTTGTATTTTTCGGTCCCTGAAAAGGTGACCGGCGTAGAACTTAGCGAGGAGGTGATCTACTTTTGACAACGACGATAAGGAATAGACTTGTGCTGCTCCTTATCCTCATCGTCACGGTGGTCGGCATTGTCTTGACGGCGGTGCCCTCCACTGCTTTGGCGGAGGAAGGCGGAGTTGCATTCGACAGCACGGATGTGTTGGACGACCTCACCTCATCTACCGTGAACGGTGAGAAGTTCGATCTCAAAAACTACCCCTTCGACGAGGAAAAGCAGATACAGGTATTGAGTTTTGTAGAGTATTGTTATTCGTATCGCGCCAATCAGCGCGGCAATTACGGGCTGTATATCTATGTCTATAATCCGCAAGGTCTCAACCTTGACACGGGCAACAAAGGCAATAAGATCCAAATGGCTGTGAAGTATGACAGCGAGGGCAAGCCTGCCGATTACGCTAAGTTGCCGCTTGTCTTTTGCGGCAAGTCCGAAGATGCGGATTACAAGAACCTATTCTATAAGTTCAAGGTTCAGGACGTAGCGATAGATGGCAAGACGTTTGCGGACAGAGTAAACAGCAACGAACGCAGATACGATGTTTCCGGCATAGAGCTGGTCACTTATGGTGAAAAGAACGCCAAAGAGTATGCGGTCAATGCGACATACAAATTTACCGGCTATGCGGCCGGATACGGACCGGACGGAAATTCCAAAAGCACGCTTGCGTGTGACGCGGGTGGTTTGGAAACGATAACACTCGATGTGCAGCACACATTCTACCGCACTAAGACGTCGGGCAAAGGCGCAGGGTATCAAAACCAGATAGACACCGTCTACTTCACCGTGCCGCAAAAGTATTTCGATATCTACGGCACATTGCAGCGCATCAAGGCGGAGTGGTATGAATACAAGACCAAGGATATCATCGTCACGAGCAATGAGGACTTCTTCAACGCCGTGCAGGCAAATATCGGCGTGGATATCGGCGCTTACGGCGATGAGGATATAGGTTACGGCGCAGGCGAAAACGTGACTACGGGCAACCTCACGCCCACCGCGGATTGGGCGTGGAATCTCGGCAATTGGATTTGCGCAAACAAAGAAGGAACACTGTTCTACATATTCAAGACGGACAATATCGAGGAATACGACCCTTATGCCGACGTCACCGAGATAGGCGGAGTGACAAGTAACGCGCTTTACGAGTATATCGAGAATTACGACAAGACGTTTAGCGGCGGCACATTGCCCATAAAGGACGGCACGATAAGCGCGGACTTGTTTGAGGACGACATAGACGATCATCGCAAGATGGATACCGATTTCGGCAAGATACAAAAAGGCTATTCGTATTACGACTTCGACGCCGATGTTGATTTGCAAAAGCTGACGAGTTGGCAGGACAGCGATCCGTCCTTTTGGGACAATTGGAAAGCGTGGGGGCTTTGGGACACTATCTTCGGCAATATACCGCAGGAAGAGTCGCGCACCATTTCGCCGATATATATCGTGCAGGACGCAGACTTGCAAGGCAGCGATGAGGAGATATCCGAGAGATTGCTGGTCAATTACCACGACGTGAGCGCGATAAAGGAGTGTTACAACAAGGCAAAGGCGGCAAACGAGCAAATGGTGCTGTTCCGCTTCGCCACATCCGACTATTACTCCTCCGCAGTGGACATCGTGGAGTATCGCGGCATTCTCAAGGACAAGCTTATTGAGGGTGAAGCGTATAGAGCGCAAGAGAGTGTATTTTTCGACTTCGATATCATCCAGCTCACCTTTCATAAAGACGGCGTCTATACGGTAATCCCGGTGGTGTCTTCGCCTATCGATATCGTCAACGCGATAACGCCTCCCGTGCAATTGCCGTCCGATTGGGAATGGTGGCAGATATTGCTCGCCGTGGCTTTGCTTATCCTGCTGATAGTGATATTGTTCCCGATATTGCCGTATGTCGTGCGGCTCGTGTTGTGGATAGTGCTGCTGCCGTTCAGGTTGATAGCGGCGATATTTAAGGCGATAGGAACTGCTGTGAAGAGTAAGAAACAGCAATAAAAAAGACCTCTTGCGAGGTCTGGGGGAAGTCAAAGGATGCTTATCGGTATCAAAAAGTCTGTCCTGTCTATCGGCATGACGTTCGGGCTCATGCAGATGATGCCGCCCGCGCCGCGTTCTATGGCGTTGGCGTCCAAAACCGAAAACTTCTTGACTTCCCTTTTGTCGGGATTGGCGGACAGTTTGATTTCGAGAGGATGAATGCGCCTTCCCAATTGCAGGAAAAGGTCTATCTCCTTGCTGTTACTGTCACGGTAATAAGTGAGGTCATAAGGCGCGGCGGAATATTCGAGGTCTTTGATGAGTTCAATGACGGCAAAGTTCTCAAAATAATTGCCCGCGGCGCTTCCTTCCATGAGTATCTCCGGAGTCAGCCACCTGCAAAGATGTGCGGCAAAACCGGGGTCTGTGAAGTAGAGTTTGGGCGTTTTGGCACGGCGTTTCAGCTTGTTGTTGGAATAAGGTTGCAGCAAAAAGACTATGTGCAGCCTCACCAAAAGATCAAGCCATGCCTTTGCCGTGGGCACGGAGATGTCCGCCGCACCCGCAACGGACGCGACATTGAGCTGGCAGGCGTTGAAGGCGGCGCAGGCGGTGACGAATTTGCGGAAGCTCAATTCGTCCCTGATCGTGGTCACGGACAGCACATCGCGCATCAAATAGGTGTCGATATACGCATCGTAATAGGCTTGATGCTCCGCCGCCGTCGCGTTTTGGACTTGCGGCATGCCGCCTCTCCAAATCGTTTGAAAGACAGATGGCAGATCGAAGGGCGCGGCGAGCCTTTCCCTTTCAATGAGCGCGTCCATTTCGAAACTTATGGGCGAGGGGAAGCGCACGCCCGTCATCTCGCTCAAAGACAGCGGATAAAGCGTCATGATGCCTATTCTGCCGGCGAGTGATTCCTGAATGTTGCGCATCAAGGAGAATTGTTCCGAGCCGGTCAGCCAAAAGAGCCCTGTCTCGTCCGTGCTGTCGCAAGCGATCTTGATATAGGGAAACAATTCGGGCGCCTTTTGCACTTCGTCGATGATGACGGGCGGCTTGTGGCGCTGCAAGAACATCTCGGGGTCGGTCTTGGCAAGTTCGAGTTCGCGCCCGTTGTCCAAAGACACGTAGGCGCGATCTCCGCCCAATTGTTTGAGCATGGTGGTCTTTCCCACTTGCCTTGCGCCCGTGACCAAGACCGCCTTGAAAAAGGCGCTCATTTGAAGAAACTTGTCTTCGAGATGACGCTTGATATACATAGCTTTGCCCTCCAAAGTGACGATAATCTGAAAGTTCACTTTTATTTTATCGTAAAAACTCACATGTGTCAAGAGGTGTAAAGCGCGAAAAATGACAAAAGGAGAAAGGAATGAAAACAGTAAAACGAATAATGGCGGTCATCGCCCTGACGGCTGTAGCGATTTTGATTGCATATCTTGTGTTTACGGGCAGCCGATTGACGGAGTTGCACGAGACCGCAAAGGAGGTGGCGTATGCCTTCAAGACGATTTAACATATGTATCACTCTGTCCGTCACGGCGGCATTTGCGCTTTTGTCGGCATTCTTGTTCGCAGAGTCGTATCTGCGGTTGGCGGAAGCGTTCAGGGACTTCGGCAATTCGATAGCCTACTATTTTGCCGAGATATTCAAGATAGAGCATAACATCACGCCGACGGTTACAATGAAGTCGTCCGTTTTGGAGTGGGAAATACTCTTACCCGAAGATTGGGAGACGTTCAAAGTATGGGCACGCGAATATTTTTCATTGCTTGTCGATGGGGCAAATGTGAAAATGTTCTTTGCTAAGGCGGGCGTCGATGTGGCTTCCGGCGCAAAAGTGATAGCGATCGCGCTGCCTTGCGTCCTTTTGCTTATCGTAGCGGTGGGGAAATTATATGCAAGCGGCAACACGAGGCATAACAGTGATACCCTGCCGCTCAAAGCATATAAAGAGGTGATGCAAAGGGTGTTTTTGCCGATAAAGCGAACGATCGTCGGCTATGTGCGTTTTCTTGCGGAAAACAAGAGAATTTGGGTAACTTGGCTTGTGCTGTGGCTGGTCAATTTCAACCTTATCACGATAGGCACGGAGTTCTTTGCGTATTACTTCTACTTTGCGGTGTCATACGACTTTGCCGGGCTGTATACGCAGGTATGCAAGCTGTTCATCGACTTGCAAGTGATCTTTACCTGTTTTCCGTGGTGGGTATTGCTCGTTGCGGCGTGGCCTCTGTTCGACATGTGGAGAAAGAAGATTGCGGTGTCTAAACTTCGCCGCTTTGAAGCGCGCAATTGCGGGTTCATAAACGATCTTCCCATCGTGTCCATCACCTGCGGCAGCATGGGCAAGAAAAAGACCACGATGATAACGGATATGACCTTGTCTCAAGAGGTGATGTTCCGCCAGAAGGCATTGGAGATATTGCGGCAAAACGATATGAAGTTCCCGCAATTTCCGTGGATAGCGTTGGAGGACGAATTGTTGCTTTGTTTCGAGCACGGAACGGTCTACAACTTGGCTACAGCAAAGGATTGGGCTGACAAAAAGTTTGAGCGGTTCATGCGCCACGGCAATGCGGATAGACAATTATACGGATACGACTATCAAAGATATGGAATAACGTTCGATGACGCCCTAACAGTGCAATATCTGTTCGACGTGATCAAGACATATGCGCAAGCGTACCTCATTTATGTGCTGCAATCAAGCCTCATCGTGTCCAACTATTCGATACGCACGGATAACGAAGTTCAGACTGCCGGCAATTTTCCGCTGTGGGCGACGGACTTCTTTCCGAAGCGGCGCAGACAGATGTATAGGCACGCGCATATCTTGGACTTCGACGTGTTGCGCCTCGGCAAAAAGATGATTGAGAACAACCCTTATAGCGGCAGTTTCGAGTTCGGTGTGGTGGCGATAACGGAGATAGGCAAAGAGCGCGGAAACAACTTGGAGCTCAAGGAGATAAAGAAGTCTGCAAATGAAACCAATCAAAAGAACGACTTGTTCAACAGCTGGCTGAAAATGTGCCGCCATTCCGCGACCGTGGACAATTTTCCGTTTATCAAGGTCTTTACGGACGAGCAAAGACCGGAGTCTTGGGGAGCGGACGCAAGAGATCTGTGCGATATCGTCAACATCGTATCGAGCGGACAGACGCAATTGGCGTTGCCGTTTTACACGATTGAGGAGATGATAAGCGAATGGGTATTCGAGCGCTTTATGGCGTTGTATTATGACTTCCGCTTCAGGCGCGGGGACAATACCTTGCTCGTGTATTTGCTCAAAAGTGTCGCGGCATGGCTGTGGCGCAGGAATATGCGCATTTACAACAAATACGGTTACAGCGTGATGAACGTGGAGAAGGAACGCGGAACTATGGACGGCAAGCCCGAAAAGAGGAAGTATTACTTAATGAATGCCAAGATCTATGCAAGAAGGTTTTGCACGGACTGTTTCAGCGACTATTTCAACGATATGGCGAGGAACACCCATGTCGGACTTGCGGACTATGCGGAGTATCTGACCGAGAAGGCATCGGTAGAGGAATTGAGAATGCAGAACAGCTATTTTGTAAATTCACTATACAGCGACGAGGACGGCGATGGTTCTGCGTGAGAAGGGCTGCCCTCTTCGCTGCATAAGCGGAGGTGACTATGCCGTATCCAAAGGCAAAAGTATATTTCGACGGGTCGCACTACATAGCGATCCCCCACACAACTCGACCAAAAGCCGTTAAAGGTTTTGCCGAAGAAGACCAAAAAGCGATGGATGAAAACTTGCGCAAGATAGCTTCCGAAATTATGGACAAAAGCGTATCGTCAGATATCGGCGATACGCCTTGTCCGACAGAGGAAGATGCAGCAAGAGGCGAAGATGAAAGAATAGATGAACGAATCGAACAAAGAAATAATCAAAAAGAAAAACAGGAAAGCAAAACGGAGATGTTTGAGAGATTGTATGAAGCGACGCGAGGCGAAAAGACGCGCAATCGGTTTAAAGCTATCCTCAAGGAGATGACGCCGTTGTTTGAGGATAAGGAAAAGGCAAAGGAGTTTGTGCAAATGAACTTCAGACGTAAGGCTCGCAACAGAATAGCACGCAACATACGGCTGTTCAGAAAGGTCAATCTCAACGGATTCAATTGGTTCGTGACATTTACATATGACGATAAAATGCACACAGAGCAAAGTTTTCGCAAAAAGTTGACAAACACGTTGAGCCACTTGTGTTCACGAAAAGAATGGCGGTATATCGGCATATGGGAGCGCTCTCCCGAGAAGAAGCGCTTGCATTTTCACGGCATATTCGTGATCCCGGACGGCACGATCCCCGGCGAGATGAGTGAGAAAAAGAGCTACTCCATCACAGATCGTAAGATGCAGACGACGCACGAAAATTCGTATTTTCGCAAGCACTTCGGCTTGAACGACTTCAAGGCGTTAGGACAAAAGGACGGGGTCTACGACGCGGTGAAATACTTGGTAAAATACATCGAAAAGACAGGCGAAAAACTCGTCTATTCGCGTGGATTGCCGCAATATTTTGTATCGGATATTATGGACGAAGACGTTCTCTGTTTTATCGGGGACGATGACGGCAAATTGCTGCTTGCGGACGATTTCGGATGCTGGGACGAAGGCTGCTATATGGGCAAAGTCAGTCCGGAAACGATAAGGCTTATGCCGAAAGCGAACAATTGAATTCGCGCGCACATTGACAACTTAATATGCCGCCGAGCTCGCAAGATTATTTTGCGGTTTAGTAGATTGTCTATTGACAAACTATCATTGCAATAGTATAATATCATTGTAATGATACAATAATCGAGGTGAACAATGCGATTATATCACGGGTCTAAGAATATAATAGAGAAACCGCAATTTGGCGCTGGCAATCGTCATAACGATTACGGGTTGGGATTTTATTGCACCGAAAACAAAGAACTTGCCAAAGAATGGGCTTGTACTTCTCCGCTGTCGGCAGGTTTTGCAAACGAATATCTTCTCGATATATCCGATTTGACGATCTTGAATTTGAGCGATAAGCCATATTCTATTTTGAATTGGCTGGCTGTTTTGCTTGAAAACAGGACCTTTGATACGAATACTCCTTTGTCTATAAGCGCTAAGGACTATATATTGCAAAATTTCCGCGTAGACACCACCCGTTGCGATGTGATCATAGGTTACAGGGCGGATGATTCCTATTTTTCGTTTGCAAGGGACTTTATAAACGGCGCGATTTCTGTCAGACAATTGGGAAAAGCCATGGCGCTTGGCAATTTGGGTGAGCAAGTGGTGCTTAAAACTCAAAAAGCGTTTTCCAAGCTCACCTTCATATCTTACGAAGACGCTTTGCCGGAAGAATATTATGTGAAGCGTCAAGCGCGCGATGAAGAAGCGCGCAGAACTTATTTGCAAGGCGATTTGCGAAGGGCGTCTTTGGAAAACGACGTATTTGTTCTCGATATTATCAGAAGGGGGTTGAAAACCGGCGATGAGATCTTATGACAAGAGCTATCTTCCTTATGTAGCTGAAAATGTCGGAACGATGTTTGAGTATGCGGCGGCAAGCGGATTTAAGCCTCAGGTGTTTTGGGAGATGTTTGTTTTAAGCGATGTGGCAAAAGGCATAGAGATCGGCAATGCGCGGTTTTTAGTCGGGTATTCGGCGATCGATCTGGTAAATTTTGTCATCAACTCCATACGCGCAGGAGCTAAATTGCTCGCTCCCAAGCCTATCTTGGACAGAACGCGTTACTATTGGGCGGGCTGGGCGCTTGCGCAATATCAATACGAAAGCGGAAAGACATTCTATGAGATAAACCGGAATTTCCCCATAGGCAAAGTCCTCGATCTTTACGATGTGTTGCATGAAGCGGATATAACAAAGTTTTTCGATATAGCCGATGAATGGATGAAAGCCGCCGCACCCGCAACAAAACTCCAACGTATCCGCAAAGCTCGGGGGCTGACGCAGCGAGAACTTGCGCAAAAGTCTGGCGTGGATATCCGCTCGATACAGATGTATGAGCAGCGCAAAAACGATATAAATAAAGCGCAAGCCGATACCCTTGCAAAAATCGCACGTTGCCTTAACTGTCAAATGGAAGATCTGATGGAGTGATCGCTCGCGCATAGAAAAGACGGCACACATGTTTTCCTTGCGAAAAACGGGGATGGATACACGACAAAAAGACGGATGCCGCGGAACGGTGAAAGCGACCCCAACGCAAGCGGTCAAGCGGCGTGGGGCGCTTCCGTCCGCGCACCGCTTTTCGTGTTCTTCTACCCCGTCGCAGGATTAGACGTGTGCTTGTCTGCGGCGGAGCGCAGCGACGCCGCACTTGTATCAAGACAAGCACACGTCTAATCGCCAAAGCGATAAATTTGCTCTCAATTTGATAGCAAGTATGAACAGCTTTCAATGTTGAAAATTTCGGCTAATCCCGAGGTTAGTTTCGAGATCAGCCGAATGTGGTTGCAGGAATCACGCTTGATTTTTGTAATACCGCTTCCCAGCCACCGTGATGACGTTGCCCACGATGATGGGCATATTGCTGTCACAACAGCGCAAGATGATCTTGTCGGGTTCGGGAGATGCTTTTGGAAGGTCGCCGAAGTCGAATTTGCTATCGTCTGCAGCCTCGAGAACTTTGAAGCCGTGTTTGACGATAAATGAGCTGAACTGCCAAAGTTTTTCGAACATCCCGTTGCAATCGATGATCGCGCTGAGATTTTCTTGCGGGTGGTATGCGGTGATCCTGAAATAGTTTGCCATTGTTTATTCCTCCTATGCGGCAAGTTTTTTGATGGTTTTGTTGGCGTAAGGCAGCCAAACTTTGTTGACGTAGTGCAGAATGTCTTCGCTCGGTTTATGATCATACTCTCCGTAGCATTGCAATATCTTGTGCGTTTGCAACGAGTATTCAAGCGTCACAAGCGGAATATCCGGGCTTTCCTTTGCGCGAATAAAGAAGATGAGCGATTCTTCGCGGACAAAACGCTGGTCGTAGTTCAGCCGTCCCACGCAATGATGAAGCACTTCGCCCTCATGGACGAGATCCGCCGGACTTCTTGCGATCACGCAGATAAAGGCGCTTTTCTTATCGTGTTCGAGCGGCAGATATTTTTCCGCTATATGAGCGAATTTTTCATACAGCTCCTGCTTTGCCTTGCGGTCTGCTTCCGCTCTTGCGGTGGCGTATTGGTCTATGCGGATGTCGTGCCAGCGCTTGAAGTCGTGGGGGAAGCGATTCTTCGGCAAAGACATGTCCAAGCCGAGATATATGCAGGCTTTGAGGTAGTCGTTATAGGTGTTTACGTTGGTGTTTTGCGCGGAGATGTAATCGAAAAACCGCTCTCGCTGACTTCCCGTAAAGAGATCGCGGATAGGTTTCAAGTTTTCATTGCTCCGCAAATTGATCTTCGCTTCGCGGTATGCCTGCAACGCTTCAAGCGGTTTACCCGTTTTATATCCGCGCAAGACAACATCGATATAGTAGTGACGGCTTGTCAATTCGTCGCGGTTAGCCATAAGCCATTTGCGAAAGCTTTTGTCGCTGCCTATTTTTTTCAATATCATCGTGCTGCCGACATATTTGCCGAGCCCGGCTTTGACGAGGTATTCCGCTTGCGGATATTTGATATAGGTGCGCAGATACGAGATAATGCAGGGCGGATTTTGAATATCCACCGCCGAATATCGAAACTCTTTCAAAGTAAGCGCAAAGCGGGGATTTACGATATACGCCCACGGATCGTAGTATTTGTAGTCTGCGGAATACCAAATGCCATCGTTGTAATAAGGGCGCAGATCGTTCGGATATTTGAGTCCTTCGTCGTACCAACCGACGCGGAAATTGCCCATAAAGCTGTAGTCCATATCCCTGACAAGACAATTGTCCGAATATACGCCGTGAACGGCGACTTGCTTGAGAAGACGAGTATGCTTGCCTTTGTTACGGACGGCAACGGTGATCTTTACGAGTTCTTTTCGTATTGTCGTAAGATAGGCATAGAATCGCACGCCGCGATAATCGCTGTGTTTTGCGTCGTAATCGAGGATGCGTTTTTCCAATCTCTTCGGAATGGGTCTGATGTGGTTCGGTTGCATATTTCACCTCACTATAATTTTGTGTTCAAGCAAAGCGCATATCTTTGCCGCAATATCATCGCAAGTCTCCACGGGTTCTTCGATGTCGCCGTCAAAGGCTTGCATTTCTTCTTCGCTGAGTTCTTCGATATCTTCATCGTCAATGTCATCCGGCTTCACTTCCCGCACGTTGTCGGGGAGTTCGGCTACGACAAGCTTGTTTCCGCCTTGCAATATCTTGCCAAAATACAGTTCCGCAGCGTGATAGGGAAAACCTATCATCGGCACGCGTTCGGGAAGTCCGCAGTCGCGACTCGTAATGGTCAAGGAAAGCGTTTCGCCGATCTGTCTTGCGGTTTCGCCGAATATCTCGTAAAAATCACCTACGCGGTATGCTACCACCGCGCCGGGATAACGTTTCGCAAGTTGCAAATAGGTCTTGTAAAGCGGCGATACGGTGTCTTGCTTTGATTGCGGCTTTTCTTCTTGCGGCGATTCGATATCAGTCTTTTCGGGCTCGTCAAAGAGCGAGATTTGCGCCTGCTTGGGCTTTGAAGGCGCGGATACCGGCTTAGACTTCGTCGCCTTTGACGGTTCTTTATACTCGCTGCCGTCGTCGTTGTAGAGCGTGCCTTCGATGCTGTCCTCTTCGAAATAGTGGACAGCCCAGCCGAATACGACATCGTCCTCGACCATAGCGTATCTCGCGCCTTTCTCGGCTTGCGTTCTCGCTTCTTCGGTCGCAAAGGACATAAAGCCGTCCATTGTTTTGCGGTTGAGCAGGATTTTTCCGTCTTTCTTGATGAGGACGCCGTTGTTGATTTTTCCTGCAAGGATATCCGAAGCGTTTTCTTCGAGGTAGGCTTTGATGCGCTGTTGTTCTTTGGTTTTCGCTTCCAAATTCAGTTTCATCGCAAGCCTCCTTAAAACGGCATATCGTTCAACAGCCTTGCGGCTTTATACGGCAGATTTTCAAGCGTCGTATAGTGATTGAAACCGCCTCGGTAGTCCTGTTCGTCTTTCGCTGTCCGAATGAGAATATGGCTGAACCATTCGTTCGTGAAGTACCTGACATCCGAGATGGATATATACACGCATCTGTT
>ERZ1090880.182-NODE-182-length-37460-cov-9.082288_pt1 | contig 37460 bp, 37 predicted proteins | sample MGYA00478471_ERZ1090880 | MGnify/ENA primary metagenome ERZ1090880 (study PRJEB33644, sample SAMEA5815734) | chicken gut metagenome | biome: Chicken; feature: Gastrointestinal Tract; material: Caecum | place: Ireland | collected 2019-01-01 | study: A study of the... | reverse complement strand
CTCGAACCCTTCTATCCCGACCGCATGGCGTCCCGCATTCTGGGCATGGGCGACGTTCTGTCCCTCATCGAGAAGGCGCAGGAGGCGGTCACCGAACAGCAGGCGAAGGAGATGGAGCGCAAGATGCGCGAAAATTCCTTCACGCTCGCCGATTATCTCGATCAGTTCGAGGCGCTCAAAAAGATGGGAGGCGCCTCCGCGCTCATGGGCATGCTCCCCGGGAGCAAGCTCAAGATCAAGGAGAGCGATCTCGACGAGAAGAAGATGGAGCGCACCCGCGCGATCATCCTCTCCATGACGCCCAAAGAGCGCGATAATCCGCAGATCATCAACTCCTCGCGGAAGCGCCGCATTGCGCAGGGATCGGGCACGACGGTACAGGAGATCAACCAGCTCTTAAAGCAGTTCGAGCAGACCAAGGCGCTCATGAAACAGTTCAAAAACGGAAAGGGCAAAATGCGCCTCCCGTTCTGAAAATAATCCAAGAAAAACATTTTATCGGAGGTAGGTATTATGGTCAAAATGAGATTGGTACGCATGGGCGACAAGAAGTCCCCCGTCTACCGTATCGTGGTTGTGGACGCGCGCAAGGCGGCTACGGGCGAGTACATCGAGAAGATCGGTTTCTACGATCCCAAGTCTGAGCCCGTGCAGCTCACTGTCGACGTGGAGAAGGCAAAGGAGTGGCTCGCAAAGGGTGTTCAGCCCACCGAGACCGTCCGCAGCCTGCTCGTCCGTGCCGGCGCGATGGAAAAGCCCGCAAAACTTTCGCCTTCCAAGACCAAGACGAAGAAAAAGAAGTAAGATATTTCACGAAATTCTTTTCGAACTGACGTCGTCGCGGCGGAGCACATCTTGCGGGCGGTTCGGCTGCGCCGAACGCCGCGCTTAAAACGCTCGCCGCTCCTCTTCGCAAAAAATCTTTCTGCGAAATCTTTTTTGCGAGTGCTGTGGTACGACAATGTCGTAAGGGGAAGAGAACCCCAATGTTCGCCTGCGGCTCTGCATTTGGTTGTCTCGGCGGCACCAAGGCGGTGTGCCGCCTCGGTCACGAAATTGTCCTTGATATGGCAATTTCTCAGTTGCGCATACGCCGAAGCCCCACAGGGGCGGTACTTCGGCTGCGCTCGTGCGCCGCTTTGCGTCGGACGGCATAACGTACGCGCTCACCTCGCCGCCGCTGTTTCGCAACAGTATAGCACGCGGCGATCACTCTTTGAAAAAAGTACCGCAGCAATCACGAAAATATTTTTGCAGAAAAGATTTTCGTGAAGAGGAGCGACAGGCGTAAAAAGTGCGGCGTTCGGCATAGCCGAATGCCCACAAAATGCGCCTTGTCGCGACGAGCGCAGGTATGCGCAAATGTAGGGCGCTGGCGGAGGCGTAGCCTCCTTGCGCGAGTAATTATCTCTTGCCGCCCTTCATGGAGGGTGCCAAGGATACACAAGCGCATTTTTCCGTAGGCACGCAGTGCCGTGCCGGCAACTTCCTGCGCCAATCACGGAAATATTGCGTGCGGTCGCGCGCAATACTGTATGAGTATTTTAACTCCTTTCCACAAACACACCGTAAAATAAGGAGGAAATCATTATGTTGGATCTGATCAAATACGTTGTGGAACAGTTCGCCGAAGATAAGGCGAACATCCGTTACGAAGTCGAAGAGACGGAGGAGGCGATCACCGTCACCGTGCTCCTTTCCGATTCGGATATGGGCAAGGTCATCGGCAAACAGGGCAAGATCGCCAAGGCGCTCCGCACCCTTGTGCGCGCCGCAACGCCCAAGGATTCCAAAAAGTACAGCGTCGAGATCAAAGAACGCCCGGCGGAATAACGTACGAAACGACCGCGCCGCGGAAATTCCGCGGCGCGGTTTTCTGCCTTCGCGCCTGCACGGCATAAATATGGCAGCGCGGACATGGGTACCCGCTCACACATGTCTGTGCGGACATGGGGCGGGGAAAATCTGTAAAGAGCGCGGCGGGGAACATGTCCCGCCGCGCATAAAAAAGCCCGCTGCAAACGCAGCGGGCTTCTGTTTTTCGGGTTATACGATATATGCGGGATCGGGTGCGGCGGCGTCGAGCTCCGCCTTCTTTTCCGCATAGCCGGGCTTGCCGAGAAGGGCGAAGGTCGCCTTCTTGCCTGCCTCCACGCCGGGCTGGTTGAAGGTGTTGATGTTGAACATCGCGCCCGCGTAAGCCGTCTGCAGTTCGAAGAGGAACAGGAGCTGGCCGAGCGTGAATTCGTTGACTTCGGGAAGGTTGATGGTGTAGTTGAGCCTGCCCGCCATCGTCAGCGCATGCGCCGTCGCCTTGTTCTCCGCCTGGATGAGTTCCTCCATCGTATGTCCGCCGAGGAAGGAGACGTCGGGGATGCTTTCGCAGCCGTGGGGGATGGGCGTCTTTTCCTTGTAGCTGCCCACCGAGAGGAAGGTGACGACCTTATCGAAGGGGCCTTCGGTATAGAGCTGAACCTGCGAGTGCTGGTCGGTCACGCCGAGCGCCTTCACGGGCGTCTGTCCCACATTGCAGGGCTTTCCGTCGAGCGTCACGTTCTTGCCGAGCGACTCCGCCCAGAGCTGTGCGTACCAGTCGGAGACGTAGCGCAGGTTGTCCGAATAGGGCATGAGCACGCCGATGTTCTTGCCGTCGTTCATCGCAATGTACTGCAGCGTCGCCGTAAGGAGCGCGGGGTTCTTTTTGAGATCCGCCGTCTTGCACAGCTTATCCATGTAAGCCGCGCCTTTCAGAAGCGCCTTGATGTCGATGCCGAGCACCGCCGCGGGAAGGAGCCCAACGGGGCAGAGTTCTGAGAACCGCCCGCCCACGCCGTCGGGGAGCACGTAGCTCTTCACGCCGCCGAGCTCTTTGGAGATCTTTACGAGGTTGCCCTTTGCGGCGTCCGTCGTGAAGATGACGTTTTCTTTGATGTCGATGCCCTCTTTTTTGAGGAGATCGGAGATGATGAGGTACTGCGCCATCGTCTCGCTCGTCGCACCCGACTTGGAGATAACGTTGAAGCAGGTCTTTTTGACGTCGATGACGTCGAGGAGTTCCTTCATGCGGACGGGGTCGACGTTGTCTTCCACGAAGAAGCGGGGACCGCGGCGCTTGGACTTGGGCAGGTCGTTATAGTGCAGGTGGCAGAGCGCATTGAACGCCATCGTGGGGCCGAGCGCCGAACCGCCGATGCCGAGCGCGACGAAGTTATCGAACTTCTTGCGGACGAGTTTCGCCGTTTCCAGAATGTCGGCAACGATCTCGCCCTGGTTGTACGGAAGTTCCGTCCAGCCCATGAACAGCTCGTCTTTGCCGCGGTTTTCGGCAACATATGCGTGCGCCGCTTTTGCGATCTTTTTGTGTGCGTCGAGCGTCTTTTCCGAAATACCTTTGTCGCCGAGGTACTTATCCGTCATGTTGGTGTAGTCCACCGTCACGCGCATTGCTTTGCGCAGTTCTTCGGTCAGTTTCATACCGTTTTCCTTTCCTCCGATCATCAGAATTATATATATTGTAGCATAAACGCGGGGCAATATCAAGACCGAACGGAAATTTTTTTGCTTTTTTTCGCAAAAAAACGGCAGAGGAGCGTGCGCACGTCGATGAGCCGCATCAGGCTGAACAGGAGCACTTCCGCCGCGGCAAGAAGGAGCATCGTGACGGCAAAGGCGGGGAAGTAACTGAGGTAGCGCGCGCAGAAGGCGTGCGCCGGGAGCCCGAGCGCAACACAGAGCAGCACCGCCGCCAGAAGGCGGAGGCAGTATTTCCCGATGCGCAGCCGCCCCGTCTTTTTGCGCAGCAGCAGAAGGGAGAGAAGGGCGGTGATGCACGAATCGCACGCCATCCCCGCAAGCAGCGCGCCGCCGCCGAGGTATCTGGGCAGCAGCACGGTGCACAGGAGCATCGCGCCCGATCCCGCCAGAAAAATGCCCAGCGTATGTTTTTCGCATCCCATCGAGTTGAGCATGCTGGTGGAGATGAGCGTCAGGCTCATGGGCACGAGTACGAACGCGCACGCCGCGATCATGGCGCCGCTGCGGGCGTTGGAGTACAGGAACACGCCCACGTCCTCGCCGCAGACGATATAGAAGGGGAGCAGAAGTCCCGCGATGAGCAGCGTCGTGCAGATCGCCCGTTCGGTGAGCGCGCCCACTTCCCGCGTCCTGCCTTTATAAAAGTTTTCCGAAAGTTCGGGCACGAGCACGAGCGCGATGGAGCCGATGAACGCGCACGGGATCGCCATCACGGGCGAGACCATGCCGTATACCACGCCGTATTCGCTCATGGCTGCCGACGAGGAAAACCCCGCTGCCTGCATCCTGAGCGGAAAGATCACGGAGATGAGCGAACTCATGAGCGAGGAGGAGGTGCGCATCGCCGTCACGGGCAGGGAAGAGGCGAGGAGGGGGCGCAGTTCTCCCTTCGGCGAACGGAATTTCCCGCCCCTGAAAAAATAATATCCGAGCGCCAGCGCGAAGGAGCACAGGTAGGAAAGCAGCACGGCGAACGCCGCGCGGTTGACGCCCGCGAGCGACGTCTGGACGAAAACCAGCAGGATGACGCCCGCGCAGATGCGGATCATCTCCTCGCACAGCTCGACGAGGGAATAGGCAAGAAAGCGCCTGTTCCCCCAGAAGCTCCCGCGGACGACGGAATAGACGGACGTGAACGCGAGCCCCGGGAGGACGATGTAGAAGAGATCGGCACAGCGCGGGTCGGAAAACACGCGCGAAAAGGGCGTGCGCAGGAGAAAGAGAAGGATGGTCGCGGGGACGCTCACCGCGAGGGCGAGGAGCACCGCGGCGCTTGTCGCGGCGTGTTCGCGCGGGCGCGCGCCGTCCGCGCGGTGTTTGGAGATGGTGCGCGACAGCGTGACGGGCAGCCCGCTCGAGGAGATGGTCAGAAAGACGGCGAACACCGTGAGCGCCACCTGGTATACGCCCAGTCCCTCCGGACCGAGCGTGCGCGAGAGGAGGATGCGGTATAAAAAGCCGAGGCAGTGTTCCGCCGCGGAGAATGCGGTAACGAGTGCGGCGGTGCGGTACAAATTCATGTTGTATTGTATTCGCGCCCGGAACAAATTTATGAGCGGGCGCATAATATAGCTGCGTGGAACTTCGTCTGAACCGCGCTGCGGTCTATCGGGTCAGGCGCGGGCAGTCGCTTGCGGACATCGCCCGCGCGTTCGGCGTCACGGCGCGTCTGCTCGCCGCCGTCAATCATCTCACCAAGGAACCCGAAGAGGGGGAGGTGCTCGTCCTGCCGCCCTCAGGCGACCGGTACGTCGTGCGGGGCGGGGAGTCCCGCGCGCTCCTGTGCGGTTCCCCCGAGCGGTTCGAGGCGCGCAACGGCACGCGCGCCCTCTACCCGGGGCAGGAGATAATCATATAAAGGGTTAAGTTCACGAATTTTCTCGTCCAAAGGGACGACAAAATTCCGTGATTGGAGCAGGAGGTTGCGGGTACGCGCCCGCCCCTTGCCTTCCCCCTCGGGGGAAGGTGTCTGCGAAGCAGACGGATGAGGGGATAGGGCGTGCGCTAACCGCACCTCCCGCTCTGCGGGCGAACCTTAGGGGCTTACAATAATAGTTCGCCCGCATTCACACCTACCTGAAAGTTGCTTGCGCAACAATTAGGGGCATACTGCGCAAAATGCGATTTTGCTTGTATCTGTGATTGTAACAGGAAAGCATAACGCAGTGACGCCTTTTGCAACGTTATTTTATAACATTGGCGCAGAATGCAATGACCGTGCATCAGAAAAACGCCTTGTGGGTAAGCAGGGGGGCGCAAAATATATTCCGGCAGCATAACATGGAATAGAACGCTACGTTCTTTTTACGGAGGTAATCAATGTCGTTTTTTTCCAATTTTTCTTCTGATCATTGTCCGGGGCCCATCACGGGCAATCCGTTGAACGGCCTTTGCGAGAAGGTGTGCATCCAGGCGGAAAAGATCTTCGACGCGGGCATTATCCAGACCCGTCTCGAAAACTACACCCTCACGCTCACCGATCTCACTCCGGCAGACCCTACATATCCGCTCACCTTCGTGAGCGCGCGCTCCGTCACGGGGACGGGCGCCGTCTCCGATCTTTCCGTGGAGCGCCAGCCCGATTCCTGCTGCGCGCGCGTCCAGGCAACGGTCACCGTTCCCGTCGAGGTCGTGTATACCGATGCGTCCGGCAGAGAGGGCAAGGCAAACGCCGCGATCACGCTCAGCGAAGACGTGCTCATGTACGTTCCGTCTGCGTCCGTCATGCCCTTTACGGTGACGGCGGTCGCGAGCTGCGTCGTGCCCGAGGGCGCGTTCAACGAGAGCGACAATTCGTTCACCGTCAGCGCGTGCGTCACCTGTATCCTCAAAGTGGCGATGCAGGTCGAGCTCCTCGTACCCTCTTACGGATATTGCGCCATTCCCCCCGCGCAGGAATACTCGCAGGAGATCTGCTCGGGATTCTTCGAGCTGCCGCTCTACCCGCAGGGCAAGGGCTGCTGCAAGAAGTAACCTTTTTCCCGCGCGCAAGCGCGAACGAGCCGCCCGCCTTGAATAAGGCGGGCGGCTCTTGCCGTGCGCGCCGCAAAAAATGCTGCGCGCGTCTTCGTACATGGGTAGGCGGAACGCGTTCCCGTCCCGTACATGGCGGGGGCTTACGTCTCTTCCGCAAGGGCGGGATCGCCGAGGACGGTTCCGAAATCCGTATATGTGACGAACCCCGGTTTGCTCCCGGATGGCTTTTTCACGCGGCGGACGGGGCAGTGGTCGACGGGGATCTTTTCGCCCTTTCCCGCGGAGTACTTTGCGCACACGCCCGCGGCAAAGGCGAGCACTTCCGCCGGCACCTGCCGTCCCTCCGTCCTGATCACCACGTGGCAGGAGTGCAGGTTGCGCGCGTGCAGCCAGACGTCGTCGGGGGCGCTCTTGCGCACGAGGCGGTCGTTCTGCACGTTGCTCCGCCCCGCGAAGATGCGGAACCCTCCCTTCTCGAAGGCGCGGAAGGGGATCTCGGGGCGCTTCTTTTTCGCGCGCTCCTGCGGCGCTTTCAGCAGCTTCATGTCCGTGAGCTCTTCCTCCGCCGCCTTCAGGTCTTCCGCGTTCGCCGCCGCGGCGAGGAAGGGCAGCACGCTTTTCAGATAATCGAGTTCGGCGCGCACCTCCTTCTCCTGCGGGGCAAGCGCCTCCAGCGTGCGTTTCTGTTTGCGGTATCTTTTAAAGTACGCCTGCGCGTTCTGCGCGGGCGTGAGAACGGGGTCGAGCGCGATCCTGATTTTGCCGCCCGCCTCGTCGTAATAGTTTACGAGCTCGCACGCCTTCATCCCGCGCTCCAGGGCGTACAGGTTAGCGGTGAGGAGTTCGCCCTTTATGCGCACCGTCTCGCAGTCCTGCGCCTCCTTCTGTTTGTCGAGGATCTGCGCGAGCCGTTTCTCCTGTTTCCGGATCGCCGCATTCACGGCGTTTCCGAGGCGGCGGCGGGCGTTTTCCAGCCCTTTTCGGGCGCGCCGTTTCGCATAAAAATAGGTCTGCGCCTCGGAGAGCGACGCAAACCGCACGGCGCCCTCCGTGTACCGCGCGTAAAAATCGACGACTTCGCCGTCCCGCTCGAGCACGCAGGGGGAAACCTCGTCCGAAAAGATGTATCCGTACACATGATCGGCAAGGTCGCCGCCGCGGTAGCTTTCGGCGATCTGCCGCGCCGTGCAGGGGGCGAGCCCCGCCACGTGCGTGAAAAGAAAGCGCTCCGTATCTCCCGACGCGTTTTTTAACAGCGCGGCGAGCGCCGCCCGGTCGGAGGGGTCGGTCTTGTCCTGCGGGGCGGGAAGAACGTACTTTGCGCCGGGCAGGATGATGCGTTTCGTCGCCTCGTCGGCGGAGGTCGTTTTGAGCGCGCCCAAGATCACGCCGTTCTCCGTGAGGATGAGGTTGGAGTATTTCCCCATGATCTCGGCGTATAAAACGCGTTCGGCTGTGGAAAAATCGGAGACGCAGGCAAAGCGGAAGGCGAGGATGCGTTCGAACTTCACCTGTTCCGCGCCCAGGATCTGCGCGCTCTGCAGATGTTTGCGCAGGAGCATGCAGAAATTGGGCGCGACGAGCGGGTTCTCCCTGTCGTCCTCCGAAAAATATGCCCCGCAATCGGAGGCGTTTACGTTCAGCGTGAGTTTAACCGTGCGTTTTCCGGTGTATATTATAAGGGAAAGTTCCTCGCGCTCGGGCTGGTTGATCCTGTTCACGCGCCCGCCTCTGAGCGCCGTATTCAGTTCCCGCGCCGTGAGGCGGAGGGTAAAAGCGTCCTGCGGCATAGCCTGCTCCTTGAAGTATCTTCCACAATTATAGCGGAAAAAAGGCAAAATGTAAATGAAAATGCTTTTCTTTCTCGCGCCGATATGGTAAAATAATCGCGTCTGAAAAAAATCTCACAGTCAAACCGGAGTAAAAAATCATGAAGTACACAGTAACACCCGCAGAAAAGAGCACCGTCAAGATCGCCATCACCTTCACGCCCGAAGAGTGGGCGGCGGCAAACGACAAGGCGTACCTCGAAAACCGCAAGAAGTTCGCGGTCAACGGGTTCCGCAAGGGCAAAGTGCCCAAGCACGTCCTCGAGATGTACTACGGCAAGGGGCTCTTCTACGAAGATGCGCTCAACGATCTTTTCGCGGAGCACTATCCCGCCATTCTCGAAAAGGAGAAGGAAGCCTTCATGCCCGTCGGCGATCCCGCGCTCTCCGTGGAGGAGATCTCCGAGGAGAAAGTCGTGCTCACTGCAACGACGCCCGTCAAGCCCGATGTGGAGATCGAGAAATACACGGGTATAAAAATCGAGAAATTTGAGTATACTGTTACGGACGCCGACGTCGACAAAGACATCGACGCGACCCGTGAGCGCTTTGCCGAGAGCGTGGAGGTCACCGACCGTCCCGCTCAGAACGGCGATACCGTGAACATCGACTTCGAAGGCAAGATGGACGGCAAGCCCTTCGACGGCGGCAGCGCGGAGAAGTTCGATCTCACGCTCGGCTCCCACCAGTTCATCGGCGGGTTCGAAGAGCAGGTCGTCGGCATGAGCGTCGGCGAGACGAAGGACGTGAACGTCACCTTCCCCCAGGATTATCAGGCGGAGAACCTCAAGGGCAAACCCGCCGTCTTCACCGTCACGGTGCACAAGATCACGGGCAAGGTGCTCCCCGAGCTCAACGAGGAGTTCGCCAAGAAGGTGGGCAGCGACAGCGTGGAGGCATACCGCGCCAAGGTGCGCGAGCGCCTCGAAAAGGCGGCTGCATCCCGCTCGCTCAACGAGACGGAGAACGCCATCATCACCGAGATCGCCAAAGGCGCCAAGGCTGAGATCCCCGACGCGATGATCGAAAAGCAGGAGGAGTATTCCATGCAGAGAATGGAGTACAGCCTCATGTATCAGGGCATCAAGCTCGACGATTATCTCAAGTACGTCAATCAGACGCGCGACGAGTACAAGAAGCACTTCGAGGAAGAGGCGCGCCGCACCGTGCTGCATCAGCTCATCGTCGAAAAGCTCATCAAGGAGCTCAACATCGAGGCGTCGCAGGCGGAGATCGACGAAAAGATCGCCGAGCAGGCTGCGAGCGTCGGCAAAGAGACCGAAGAGTATAAAAAGACGATGGATCCCCGTCAGCTCGAGTATATCGAAGGGGATATCAAAGTGACGAAGTTGTTCGACTACCTTCAGGCGAACAACGAAATGGTAACGGCAAAGCCGGAGGAAAAGTGATTTCATGGATAAGAACGTGAAAAACGTGCTCATTCCCTACGTTGTGGAGCGCACGTCGAGCGGCGAAAGGAGCTACGATCTTTACTCCCGTCTGTTGGAGGATCGTATCATCTTTCTCAGCGGCGAGATCGACGACGCGGTCGCAAATACCGTCGTCGCTCAGCTCATCTATCTGGAAGGGAAGGACCCCACAAAGGATATCAGCCTGTACATCAACAGCCCCGGCGGTTCCGTCTCGGCGGGCATGGCGATCTACGATACGATGAATTACATCAAGTGCGACGTCTCCACCATCTGCATCGGGCTTGCGGCGTCGATGGGCGCATTCCTTCTGGCGGCGGGCGCCAAGGGCAAACGTTTCGCGCTCAAAAACAGCGAGATCATGATCCATCAGCCGCTCGGCGGCGCGCAGGGGCAGGCGAGCGACATCAAGATCCAGGCGGAGCACATCCTCCGCATCAAGTCGAAGATGACCAAGATCCTCGCCGAAAACACGGGCAAGCCCGTGGACGTCGTGGAACGCGATACCGACCGCGACAATTACCTTTCCGCAGACGAAGCGCTCGCGTACGGACTCATCGACAGAGTGTACGAAAAGCGGTGAGACGTTCACAGATTTTTAAAAAACCCCGTGTTCGCCTGCGCTCTGCACGCGGTTTTTCCCGGCGGCGTTCATGGCAACATAATAAACGCCGCCTTCACTTTTCTGCGTAAACCGCGTGAGCGGCAAATAGGGGCGCAAAAGGCATAACAAGTGACGCCTTTTGCAACGAATTTTAGCTTCCAAAAGCTATCATCTCTTGCGCAAGCAGGGTTTCCCTGCGCCCGCGCCCTGCATTTGCGCATACCTGCGCTTACGGGGAAAGAGTGAGCCGCCGCGTGCTATACTGTTGCGAAACAGCGGCGGCGAGAGAAAACACGCGGTCAGCCGTAGGCGTACCCGCGGGTTGTCTCTCAAAATCACGACTTTTTCTTTCATCAGTTTGAAAGAAAAAGTGTGAACATGGAAGGAGTTTATATGGCAAAATACGAACAATACTGTTCCTTCTGCGGTAAGGAAAAGTCCAAGGTAAAAAAGCTGATCGCGGGCCCGGACGGCGTTTTCATCTGCGATGAATGCGTCGAGCTCTGCCGCGACATGATGGCGAAAATGCCTTCGAACACCGCAGCCGAAACGGTGGAGCTGAAAAAGCCCGCCGAGATCAAGGAGGAACTCGATAAGTACATCATCGGGCAGGATAAGGCAAAGCGCGTCCTCTCCGTGGCGGTGTACAATCACTACAAGCGCATCAATTCCATGCTCGCGGGCAAGAAGGACGATGACGACGTGGAGATCGAAAAGAGCAATATCCTGCTTCTCGGCCCCACAGGGAGCGGCAAAACGCTGCTCGCGCGCACGCTCGCGCGCATCCTCAACGTTCCCTTCGCCACGAGCGACGCGACTACGCTCACCGAGGCGGGTTACGTCGGCGAAGATGTGGAGAATATCCTTTTGAAACTCATCCAGAACGCCGATTACGATATCGAGCGCGCGCAGCGCGGCATCATCTATATCGACGAGATCGATAAGATCGCGCGCAAGGGGGAGAACGTCTCCATCACGCGCGACGTCTCGGGCGAGGGCGTGCAGCAGGCGCTTCTGAAGATCATCGAATCCACGGTCGCAAACGTTCCTCCGCAGGGCGGCAGAAAGCACCCGCAGCAGGACTGCATGCGCATCGATACGACGAATATCCTCTTCATCTGCGGCGGCGCGTTCGTCGGATTGGATAAGATCGTCGGCGCGCGGAAGGACGATTCCGGCCTCGGGTTCGGCGGCAAAGTGCGCATGGGCGAGAACGAGGTGGATTATTCCCTCCTCGACGACGTCAAACCTCAGGATCTGACCAAATTCGGGCTGATCCCCGAGTTTGTCGGGCGTATCCCCATTGTCGTTTCCTTGCAGCCGCTCGACGAAAACGCGCTCGTTTCCATCCTCACCGAGCCGAAAAACGCCATCATCAAGCAGTATCAGAAGCTTGTGGGGCTGGACGGCGTAAAGCTCACGGTGGAGGAGGGCGCCGTGCGCGAGATCGCCAGCACCGCCATCCGCTTAAAGACGGGCGCGCGGGGACTGCGCACCATCATCGAGGGGCTCATGACGGACGTCATGTACGATATCCCTTCGCAGAAGAATGTGGAAGAGGTCATCATCACGCGCGACTGCGTGACGAAGGGGGACAAACCCCGCCTCGTGTTCAAAAAATCTGCATAAATATGGATCTGATCGGGGACGGCTGTGCGCCGTCCTCTTTTTTTGCGGAGGGGCAGGCGCGGACGGTATTTTTATTCAGCTGTAAAATTTTGGGCAGTTTATACAATATCGCGCGGGGATTTTGTGGGGTTTGCCTATTGCAGTCTGACGCGGTTTGTAGTAAAATATCTATATAAAAAAGTTTTCTTGATAAGGAGAGGAAATTATGTCCGGTCTTTTGCTCAAAGGCATCAACAAGATCTATCCGGGTGGCAACCAGGCGGTTTTCAACTTCTGCCTCGACATCCGCGATAAGGAATTCATCGTATTCGTCGGTCCCTCCGGCTGCGGTAAGTCCACGACGCTGCGTATGATCGCAGGTCTCGAAGAGATCTCTTCGGGCGAACTCTACATCGACGGCAAGCTCGTCAACGACGTCGTTCCCAAGGACAGAGATATCGCCATGGTCTTCCAGAACTACGCGCTCTATCCCCACATGTCCGTGTACGACAACATGGCGTTCGGTCTCAAACTGCGCAAAGTGCCCAAGGACGTCATCGACGAGAAGGTCAAGGCTGCAGCTGAGATCCTCGGCATCACCGATTACCTTTCGCGTAAGCCCAAGGCTCTTTCCGGCGGTCAGCGCCAGCGTGTCGCGCTCGGCAGAACTATCGTCCGCGAGCCCAAGGTCTTCCTTCTGGACGAGCCTCTGTCCAACCTCGACGCTAAGCTCCGCGCTCAGATGAGAACGGAGATCTCCAAGCTCCACGTCCGCCTCGCAACGACGTTCATCTACGTCACGCACGACCAGATCGAGGCTATGACGATGGGTACGCGTATCGTCGTCATGAAAGACGGTTTCATGCAGCAGGTGGATACGCCTCAGAACCTGTACGATTATCCCATCAACCTCTTCGTCGCAGGTTTCATCGGCACCCCTCAGATGAACTTCTTCAAGAACTCCACCATCACCGAAGAGGGCGGGAAGGTCTACGTCAACTTCATCGGCGGCAACAAGATCCTGCTTCCCAAGTCGATGGTCTCCAAGATCAAGAACCTCAACGACTATAAGAACACGGGCAAGGCGGTCACGCTCGGCGTCCGTCCCGAGGATATCCACGAGGACGACCTGTTCATCTCCAACTCGCCCGATACCATCGTCAAAGCCCGCATCGACGTCATCGAAAAACTCGGCGCCGAGACGCAGATCTACTGCGACCTCGACTACGAGAACGATAAGAACACCATCGTCGACAACGCCGCGCAGATGATCGCAAAGATCTCCTCCCGTGCGACGGTCAACCTCGGCGAGATCGTCGAGCTCGCGTTCGACGCCAAGCACATCCACCTGTTCGACGGTTACACCGAGGCGACGATGCTTGAGCGCGACGAGCACTACGACGTTATCCCCGAGAATGCGGAAGGTGCCGCGTTCGTTCCTCCTACACCTCAGGAGATGCAGGAGATGATCGACAAGGCGCGCGTCGTCACCAAGGAAATGAAGAAGCAGGCGAAGCACGATGCGAAGATGGAGGCACGCCGCAAGGCTGCCGCCGCTGCCGCAGAGGCCGCAGGCGAGAAGCCCGAAGAAGAGAAGAAGGACGAAGAGTAAACCAATGATATCAGATGCCCGCTGCCGGTGGCAGCGGGCATTTTTTCGGGCGTCCGCATGGCGGGGCGGCTTTGCGGCATCCTGTGAATTTTTCCCGCGGGGGTGCCGAAATCGTTGACAAATTCCGTGAAAAACGGTATGATAATGCAACTTCGGACGAAGAAATTTTACAGGAGGAGGAATATAATATGTGGTGGGACGTTATTCTCGACGCATTGCTCGATACGCTCAAGCTCTTTCCTTTTTTGTTCCTTCTCTATGTCCTCATCGAGCTCATGGAGCACAACACGGGGGTGGGGCGTGCAAACCGTGCGCTCTCGGGGAAGTGGGCGCCCCTCGTCGGAGGCGCCACGGGGCTCATCCCCATGTGCGGATTTTCGGTGATGGCGGCAAAGCTGTACGAGCGCCGGCATGTCACGCTCGGCACGCTGCTCGCCGTGTTCATCGCCACGAGTGACGAGGCGTTCCTCGTCATGCTCGTCTCCGATATGTCGTGGCTCAATAAGCTCGTCTCCATCCTCTCCATGTGCGGCGTAAAACTTGCGCTCGGCGCCGGGATCGGCTACCTCGTCGATCTCGTTGCGAACAGAAAAGGTGGCGACCATGTCCGCCCTCTGCCCGAGTACGACGTACACGGGCATACCCATGTCCACGATGACGATGAGGAGGAACACCTCCCCGACGGCGACGGTGCGTACACCGCCTGCGAACATGCCCATGCCGAAAAGTGGTGCTTTCTGTACATCGTATCGCCGCTTCTGCACGCACTCAAAGTCGCCGCGTTCGTGCTCGCCGTCAATCTGCTGTTCGGGTTCCTCTTCTTTTTCGTGGGGGAGGATAACGTCATCAGTTTCCTGCGCGGGAGCGGATACTGGTATCAGCCGCTCATCTGCGCGGTGCTCGGGCTGGTGCCGAACTGCGGTTCCTCCGTCATCCTTGCCGAAGTGTACGCGATGGGCGGGATCACCTTCGGGAGCTGCCTGGCGGGGCTCATCGTCAATACGGGGCTGGGCGTTCTCGTACTCTTCCGCAATGTAAAGGACTGGAGGCGCAACCTTCTCATCGTCGCGGGGCTTCTGGTGCTCGGCATTGCCGCGGGGTATGCCTCGAACGGCGTGGAGCTCGCGCTCCCGCCCATCGTTCTGTAACGGATTTTGCGCGGCGTATCATTGACAAATCTGCTTCCGCGGGGTATAATGATAGCGATATCCTCAGCGGAGGGCGACATGAACTTTCTGAGCCGCAAGGTGCGCGCGATCCTGCCTTATACGGCGGGCGAACAGCTGCGCGATAAGGTTTATACAAAACTCAATACCAACGAAAATCCGTACCCGCCCTCGCCGTGCGTCCTTCGGGCGCTCGCAGCGGTCGATGGGGACGATCTCCGCCGTTATCCCCGCCCCGATGCGGGGAGGCTTCGCGCCGCCATTGCCGCGCGCGAGGGCGTCGGCGAAGAGAACGTCTTCTGCGGGAACGGGTCGGACGAAGTGCTCGCGCTGAGTTTTCCCGCCTTTTTTGACGGCGACGGCGCGGGCGCTTGTTTTGCCGATATCACCTATTCCTTTTACGAGGTCTTCGCCGCCTTTTTCGGGATCCCGAAAAAGGTCGTGCCGTTGCGCGGCGATTTCACGCTCGATCTTGCCGCCATGCGTGCGGCGGACTGCCAGGGCTACTATATCGCCAACCCCAACGCGCCCACGGGCATCGGCATCGGGCGCGACGAGATGGAGGCGTTCATCGCTTCCGTGCCCGATAGGATCGTCGTCGCCGACGAGGCGTATATGGACTTTTTCGGCGAGAGCCTGGTGCCGCTCACCAAAAAGTACGGCAATCTGCTCGTCGTCAGAACCTTCTCCAAGAGCTATTCGCTCGCGGGGATGCGCTGCGGCTATGCGGTGGGCGCGCCCGCGCTCATCGGCGGGCTCTTCCGCATGAAGGACTGCTTCAATTCCTATCCCGTCGACGCCGTCGCCGAGGCGGTGTGTATCGCCGCGCTTTCGGACGAGGCGTATCATGCGGATACGGTCGCACGGATCGTCGCCGAACGCACCCGCGTGCGGGCAGAGCTCCTGAAAATGGGCTTTACCGTGCCGGAGAGCAAGGCGAACTTCCTGTTCGCAGGGCGTGCGGCGAAGGGCGGCAAAGAGATCTACGAACGGCTCAAAGAGGCGGGCGTGCTCGTCCGGTTCTGGGATAAACCCATCCTGCGCGATTTCTGCCGCATCACGGTGGGATCGCCCGCGGAGAACGATATTCTCATAAAACAACTGCATCAGATTCTATTATAGGGAGGAGACCCATGCGGCTCGACTCATCCGTACCGAAGATAAAACCCGCAGACGGCGGTGCGTACGGAGGAGGCGGGCTTTCCTTCTGTTCTGTGGAGGAGGGCGCTTCGCGGTTTCTGCGCGGACGCGCGGGCAAAGTGCTCGCGCTCGCCGAAGACTCGGCGTTTTCGGCAATGCTGCCCGCCGTGCGCCTTCCGCGCGCCGTCTCCGTTCTGTGGGAGGGGGACGCGCTCCCGTTGTTTGCCATGCCCGAAGTGAGCGGCGTGCTCGCCGCGGGCGGGAAAGAAGTATTGCAGGCGGCGCGGTTCTTTGCCGCGGTGCGGGGCGTGCCCTGCGCGCTCTTTCCGGCAGGCGCGGCGCTCGACGGCGCGTTTTCCCCGCGCGGAGAGGTCTCCGTGAACGCAAACCGCATCCGCGTTCCGCTCTCTCCCGCGGAGGTGTTCTGCGACTGCGCTTTTCTGCGCGGGTCGCTGTCTGAGGGGTATGCGCGGCTCATGCTCTCCCGTCTGGCGCTCTTCGAGGCGAGGGCTGTGGGGCTCCTCTGCCGCAGACCCTTCGGCGGCGCCGGGTACGAGGAGGCGTTTTCCCTCTCCGGCATGACGGGGGAGCTCCCGCCCGAGGAGATCGTGCGGCGCAACGCGCGCCTGCGCGTGCTCGAAGACGGCGGCGTGCCGCGCGGGGAGGGGATCGTCCTCGGTATTCCCGCATACGAGAGCTGGCGGCTGCTCCTGGGGCTGTATCTTGCTTTTTTTGCCAAGGGAAAGCCGCGCCGCTATGCCGTGCCCGACTATGCCGCCCGCGCGAAGGCGGCGGGCGTATCCTATGCGGAACTTTGTTTGCCCTCGCGGCAGGAATTTGCCGCCCGCGCCCTGCGGCTGGAACGGGTGCGCGGAGAGCTGCTCGCCGAACTGCGCGCACTTGCCGCGCGGAAAAACGCCTATGAGCGCGCGTTGCGTACATACGGAGTCCTTCCAGCGGCGGGAACGGACGTACACAAACTGAAAACGCTGCCCGAACGGGCGGAAGGAGGGCTTTCCTCCGTCATCCGCGATTTCGGGCTGATGGATTTTTGATATGACGAAACAGCAATTACTTCAGAATACCGATCTGTTCTTGCTCGATCTCGACGGCACCGTCTATCTGGACGAGACGCCCATCGGCGATGTGAAGAACACGCTCGCGCGGCTCCGCGCCTGCGGGAAAAAGCTCGTATATCTCACCAACAACTCCTCGAAAACGCCCGAGGAGTACGTCGGCAAACTCCGCCGCATCGGACTGTGGGAGGAGGGGGACGGCGTGTATACCTCCGCCATGGCGGCGATCGAGTATCTCTCGGCGCATTACGGAGGGGCGCGCGTGCATGTGCTCGCCACCGACGCCGTGCGCGCGCAGTTCGGGAGAGCGGGCGTGATCCTCGACGACGTGTCGCCCGAGGTGTGCGTGCTCGCCTACGACGTGACCCTCGACTTTGCCAAGATGAAGCGGTTCAACGAGTTCCTCGCGGGCGGCGCGGTGTACATCGCCACTCATCCCGACGACGTCTGCCCGACCGCGGGCGTCCCCATGCCCGACGTCGGTTCCTTCATCGCGCTGTTCGGACGTTCCTGCGGGCGCATGCCATCCGTCGTCTGCGGCAAGCCGTATACCGTCATGGGGGAGTGCGTCGCGCGGGCGTTCGGCGTGCCTGCCGCGCGCACCTGCATGGTGGGCGACAGGATGCACACCGATATCCGCTTCGGCAACGCCAACGGCATGCATACGCTGCTCGTGCTTTCCGGCGAAACGACGGCGGAGAACATGAAAAATTTCCCCGACCGACCCGACCTCGTCCTGAAAAGTCTCGACGAAATTTACTGAAAGCGTTTGAACGACCCCGCAAAGGTGGTAAAAATAAAGAAAGAAGAGCCGCGTTCCGCGCGGCGGAGGAAATTATGGAAGAAGTCACATTGCTCAGCCGGTCTCCCCTGACGATCGCGCTCCGAAAAGAACTTGACGCAGCGAACTCCGAGGAGTTCTACCTCACCGTCAGATCCTTTTACGATGCGTCGCCGTCCGATATCGTCTTTGCGTGCGACGGGCTCGAATTTATCGATTCGACGGCGCTCGGCACGTTCGTGAAGATCCTCAAAATGGTAAAAACGGACGGGCATTCGCTCACGATCAGGGGTCTGAGCGACCGCATCAGAAAGCTCTTCGTCATCTGTGCGCTCGACAGGATCATGGAGATAGAATGATGGAAGTTCTCAGTTTACGCGTCGCGCTCGGTCCCGACGTGATGACAACGGTACGGCTTGCCACGGGAGGCGTTTGTTCGCTGCTCTCCCTCAGTTACGATGACGGCGAGGACTGCAAGGTCTGCGTCACGGAGAGCCTTCTGCTGCTCCTGCGCGGGGGTTACGCGCGTGCGAACGTCGTCTTTTCAGACGGCGATGCGCTCTCCGTCCGCGTCGAGGGCGAGGGTACGGCACAGGGCGGCGCGGAAAGCGACGAAGACGAGATCGCGCTCGCGCTCATCAACGCGCTCGCGCAGAACGTGCAGATGCGCCGTTCCGGCGGAACGGTCTCGGCGGTCTCCTTCACATTCGGGAAACAGGCATGAACGAAGAAGAACTTTTCCGCAAATACCGCGAAACGGGTGATATCGCCATCCGCAATCAGATCGTGGAGAAGTACCTCTACATAGCATCCGTCCTTGCAAAAAAATTTGTGGGGCGGGGCGTGGAGTACGACGATCTCTATCAGGTCGCCTCGCTCGCGCTCATCAAGGGCGTCGAGCGGTTCGACGAGCGGAAGGGGCTTAAATTTTCCACGTTCATCACCCCGACCATCACGGGCGAGATCAAAAATTACTTCCGCGACCGCTCCCGTCTCGTCCACCTGCCGCGCAAAGTGAGCGAACTGCGGGTGAGCATCAAGCGCGAGGCGGAAAAATTCCTGGCGGAAACGGGCAGGAACGCCACCGCCAAGGAACTTGCCGCGCGTCTCGGGGTAAGCGAGGAAGACGTGCTCCGCTGTTCGGAGGCGGGCGGCGTCGTCTCGCTCGACGGTCCCGTCGACCGCGACGGCGACAACATGAGCCTTTACGACGTTCTCCCCGCCGAGGAAAACGTGTTCGAAGATGTGGAGAACCGCGACGCCGTGCACGCCGCGCTGAAAAACCTCTCCGAGGAGGAGCGCAAGCTCGTCAGGTATCGTTTCGGAGAGGAACTCTCCCAGATGGAGACGGCAAAGCGCATGGGCGTTTCGCAGATGAACGTTTCGCGCATGGAACGCAAAATTTTGCAGAAATTAAAGGATAACCTTAAAAAGACGATGGTGGAATGATGGATTTCGAAGTGGACGGTTATGACGCGCTGCGGCGTGCGCTGGCGCGCATGTGCGACGCGCTCACGCGCGAGGACGTTCCCGACGACGCGGTGTTCAACTGCCGGCTCGTTGCGAACGAGCTCCTCGTCAACGCGCTCGAATACGGGGGCGGGAGCGCGTCCTTCGGCGTACGGCGGGAGGGCGATCTGCTCCGCATCAGCGTGCGCAGCGTCGTCAGGTTCCGTCCGCCCGAAACATCGTGCTGTTCGGACGTCACCTCCGAACGCGGGCGCGGGCTCTTCCTCGTCGATGCGCTCAGCGAGTCGCGCGCATACAGCGACGAAGAGGGTATCTGCGTCCTCGTAAAACTCATCTGATCGTTTTCTGTCCGGTCTCCGGACGTATAAAAGCCGCCCTTCGGGGCGGCTTTTTCAGCGGTCGCGGCGCGTCTTTCCGATCCGTGACCGCGTGCGGGAAAAAGAGAGCTCCGCAAAAGCGTAATTTCCACAGGATTTTAATGGGTTAGCTTGAGAGCAATAAACGAGCTTTTGAACAATTTGTTCGAAAGCTCGTTTACTTCACATAATTGATTGAGATAAATTCAGGCTTATTTTGTTTAATAACTTTTACGATTCGTTTTTTGTGCGACAAGTAATAAAATCATACCCGTTTACTTGTCTTTCAATGCGCAACTTTGATCTGTCGGTTACTTTTCCCGTAACATAATAAGCCAATCTATACCGATAACTCTTTGGATATATTTTTATAGAAATTGTCTCTCCGTCTTTCAAATAGGCAAAAATTTGGGCGGAATAGCAATTCATTTTTTGCACCCGATGAAAAACAATTTCTAGATTTTTAACTTTATCGAGCTCACACTGTTTTTTCTTTGAACCCGCCTTCAATTTTATAAAGTTATGCTTAAAATCAATAATAACTTCTTTCCGTAAAATATAATACAAAAAAGCGGCAATCGATCCTGCACAAAAAATCGTTAAAAGACAGCCAACAGCAATTTCGCAGTTAGAAAAAGCGATTCCCGCAGTTAAACCCATCACGATGGCAATAATAGCGGTAGTCAATAAAGTTCCGGTATGACTTTCAAAACGTAAAAAGACGCGTTTCATAAAAATGTCCTTGGTAAATTACATTTATCTCGTAGACATTATATCATAATCGGAAACGAAAAAACAAGAGGTCGTCATGGTAAAGTATAGTTCTATATATTTATTCTTCTTCGTTCCATTACGTTCCGTTCGCTCCGAATAATAAGAAAAGGGCATGGCTTTATGCCGTGCCCAATCTTTTTTTTCTGTGGTTTATTTATAATTTCCTATAGACATTCCGCAAAAGCGGAGCTCTCTTTTATGCTTTGTTTCAGTTGCGGCAGACGTAGCTGTACAGCTTGTCGAGAAGGGCGGAGGAGATGTGTCCGCGGAATCTGCCGAAGTAGATGAACACTTTCGAGAAGAATTCGCGGTTATCGCCGCCGATCACATAGCCGGGCAGGTAGGCAAGATCGCCGTACTTGTTCGCGATGAACAGGTCGCCGAACTCATTCTTTTCCTGGGGCGTAAGGCTGTTGATGAAGGAATCGTAGGTATACTGCGAAGCGTCGTACGCGGGCGCCGGCGCCGGTGCGGGCGCGGGCTGCGCAAAGACGGGCGCAGGCGTGGACTGGTAGGTCGTCGCCGCGGCGGCAGCGGATTCGGGCGCGGGCTCGGGTTCGATGCCCTTCGCAAGCGCCGCCATGCTGCGTTCGAATTCGCTCATGGGCGTCTCTGCCTGCGGCTGAGGCGCGGGCATGGGAACGGGCGCCGCGGGCTCCGCCTGTACGGGCTGTTGCTGCTGCGCGGGAGCCGTGTAATAGGGCATCGGGTAGAAGGGCATCATCGGCTGCTGACCGTACATCGCGGGCGTCACGTTCACCGTCACGTTCTGAGGCGTCTGCGCCTCGGCGGGCTTGGGCTGCACGTTCACCGTCACGTTTCTTGCAACGTCCTGCGAGCCCTCCGTGACCACGCCGCTCGCGGCGGCGGGAGCCGCTGCGGGAAGCGCTGCGGGCTGAGGCTGCGTATATGCGGCGCTGATGGCTTTGCTCTCTTCCTCCGCTTCCATTCTGCGTGCGGCGGACGCCTGCGCAATGGCGATGACGATGGAGAGCAGGAACGCCGCAAGGGGAGCCGCAAGCAGCAGAACGGTGTTGAGAAGATCTTCTTTAAAGTTCGCCCATTCGAGCATGAGCCCGTAGGAGATCACGGTGCAGACCGCCGCGGCGAGCAGCAGTCCGTAGCGTACCGCGTCGAACACATACGCCTTTTTCGCGGTCAGACGGACGGACGATGCGAGGAAGTTGAGCGAGAGGAGGGCGAACAGGGCGATCGCGGAGATGGAGAAGAAGATCTCTTCTTTGATGTCCGTCGCCATCAGAAGCACCATCGCGGAGCGCGAGTTGCAGAGGGAGTAGATGCAGAGCGCGGTGAGCAGGAACAGGACGAAGTTCAGAAGCCCCATTCCCTTGCGGCGCGCAATCGCTGCGATCACAAGGCAGATGAGCGCAACGCCCGCCACGATCGCGGTGGGGATGTCGAACATCATGCGCGAAAATCCGATCTCCCCGATGAGGAAACGCGCCGTGAAGAACGCATAGGCGAAGAGCCCGCCGTAGCCGAGCAGAACGCACACAAGGCTCGTCATCGCACAGTTTTTCGCCGCTTTGCGCGAGCAGAAACTCACAACGAGGGTGACGAGGGCGATCACGACCGCCGCGGCAGTCATCAGCGCGGTGAGGAACTGGGAAAGTCCCGCCACGTTGAACGGGTTGCCGAAGAGCCCTTTGATATACGTCCATACGCCCACTTCGTAGACGGACTTCGCGTACTCGATCAGGTAATCGATCAGCGATCCGCTCAGCGCGGCGCCCTGGGAGGCCGTGTACATCCAATGGGTGAAGATATCCGTCCATTTGACGAGGAGCCCCAAAAAGAGCCCGCCCGCCGCAAGGACGAAGGAGATGACCGCGAGTGCGCGATATCCGCCTGCGGATACGCTTTGCTCGGGCGCCTCAGCGGCAATTGCCTGCTCGTTCCGATAGTCGCTCATAATTTCACACTCCGGGAAAAAAATTTGTAAAAAATGCGGAATACCGCGCAATTTTCCATGGTTGACCACATTATACCATACCATGTACGGGGTGTCAATACAGATACCGTAAAAAAGAGATTTTTGTGCACTTTTTTTGTGTGCCGACCGCGTGAAAATCTGATAAAAAAGCGGACATGGGTGGGTCGTTTTCGCAAAAAGCCTTGATATTTCCGTTTTCAGATGGTATAATTATGGCATGGTACGGGTAAAAATATCCATATCGGCGGAAGGGGGATCTCATATATGAAAGCGGCGCTTGCACAGCTGAAGAAACTGCTTGCCGAAATTCTCGAAAAAACGGGCGCGGAAGTGCGCCTCTCGCCCCGCGGCGGAGGAGAGACGCATTTCGTCCTCACATATTGCGGCGAACGCATCGACGCATGGATCGACGGCGCGGGCGACGACGCCGCGCGCGAGGCAAAACTCATTTCCTATCTCGTGGAAAACGCCGATTCGCGCACGCTCATCCCCGCAAAGGAGGATGCGCTCCGCACCATCCTGCTGGGCGAGGGGGGCGGCTGGTATGCATTCCGCTTTATGACGAAGTTCAATCTGGCGGACGGTACGTGCGTCGCGCTGGACGTCGTGCCCGATAAACGCCTGTCCGAGGCGTTCACGCAGCTCGAGCGCACCCTCTCGGAATCGCAGGATATGGTCGTGCGCATGGACGATAACCGCGTCGCCGTCGTACACTTTGCAGACGGCGAACAGAGCGCCTACGAATTCGGCGAATTTCTGCGCGGGTCGCTCTACGAGGAGCTCGGCATCCGCGCCAGCATCGGCATCGGGTGCGAGACCGCCTCCTTTGCCGATATCGCCCGTTCCTATCTGCAGGCGGTCACGGCGGTGCGGGTGAGCGCCATCTTCCATAACGTCGGCGAGGTGCATTCTTACCGCGAATATCTGCTCGTCAAGCTCCTGGAGGATCTGCCCAAGAGCCGCATGCGCGAATATCTGGAACAGTTCCGTGCGGAGAGTGCGGAGGAGATCTTCGAAGACGAGGAGATGACGGAGACAGCCGAGGCGTTCCTCGAAAGCAGTCTCAACGTTTCGGAGACGAGCCGCAATCTTTTCATGCACCGCAACACGCTCATGTACCGTCTGGATAAGATCGAGCGCGTCACGGGGCTCAACATCCGCAAATTTTCGGATGCGGTCACCTTCCGCATCCTCTCGGTGCTCTATAAACTCATGCAGTCATGACGGAGAAAAAGAATATGCAGAACACAGAACAAGATCCTCTGGAACAGTCGCCCGCGGAGGCCGCGCAGGCGGCGTCCGCCTCGCCCGAAAAGCACGGCAAAAACAAAAAGCGCGCGGTCGCGGTCGTGCTCGCCGTCGTCATTGCCGCGGTCGGATTCCTCGCGGGGTGGCTCGGGAGCTGGTATTCGCGCGACGCCCGCCTGAGGAAACTTTCGTGGCTCATCGATACGCTGGAAGATAACTATTATCAGGACGTCGATCTCGACGCGCTGTACGACGAACTCTACGACGCCGTCGTGCCCGATCGCTTTTCCTACTTTTATACCGCGGCGGAGTACGACCGTCTCGTCGCCGAAAGCGAAGGGCAGAACGAGGGCGTGGGCATCAGCATGCTGCAGGAGGATGGGAGCATCCGGCTCTATTCCGTCGTCGAAAATTCGCCTGCCTGCCTCGCGGGGCTGGAAAAGGGCATGTACATTCTCGGCTGGTCGGAGGTCGGCGGCGAAGTCTCCTCGGGCAGCGTCGAGGAGCTGAGCGCGTTTATCTCCGCGCAGGACGGAGATTTCGTGCTGTATGCCGATCATTCGTCGGACGGGACGGCCTCGGCGGAGAATGCGCACACGGTAAAAAAGAGAGAATATCTTGCGGCGTACTGCCTCTACCGCGACAGCGGATCGACGTACGCGTTCCGCGGCGAAACTTCTCTCACGCTCACCGACGTGACCGAAACGGAGGGCGCGCTTGCCGGGCTGGACGAGGATACGGCGTATATCCGTCTCGACGGGTTCGACGGCAACTGCGCGAGCGAATTTGCGGCATGTCTCGCCCTCATGAAGGAGCGCGGCAGAACGAACCTCATCATCGACCTGCGCGGCAACGGCGGGGGATATATGACGTCCCTGCAATCCATCGCTTCCCATCTTCTCCGCAATGCGGAGCGCAGCGATCCCGCCGTCGCGATCGCCGTCTACCGCGACGGCAGCAGGAACACCTACCGCGCGACGGGCAACGATTTCGGCGAATATTTCACCGAGGAGAGCCGCGTCACCGTGCTTGCGGACGAAAATTCCGCCTCGGCGTCCGAATGCCTCATCGGCGCGCTCGTGGACTACGGAACCATCGGCTACGGCGATATCTACATCCGCCGCGACGAGGAAACGGGCGTGTGCCGCACTTACGGAAAGGGCGTGATGCAGTCCACGTTCACCTCTTTGTCGGGCGACGCGTTCCGCCTCACCGTCGCCGAGATCTTCTGGCCGAACGGCAGGAGCATCCACGGCACGGGCGTCAAGCCCGAGGACGGCGCCGTCGCCGTAAACGCGCCCCTGCTCCCCGGCGAGACGGATACCTTCCTCGAACAGGTCATCGCCGATCTTGCGGACTAACGCACGCAGGCATTTTTCAGGTATTCCTCCAATATATTCTTCCCGGCGCCGCCCCCTTCGGGGCGGCTGCTTTTTTCGTCCGCGGGCGGCGGCGCCATATCGTCCGCTGCCGTATCGCCTGCGATCGCTGCGATGAGCGCGCGGTTCTCGCGGTAAAACTGCAAAAATTTCTGCACGGACGTCCCGAAATCGGGCTGCTGCATCATCATGAGTACGACGAGTATGGCAAGGGGTTGCATATCTCATCGTATGCCGTGCGCAAAACGGGCGTTCCGCTCATAGTATGGGAAAGGAGGTGCCCATGAAGGATTTTGCAAGTTTTACGGGCGGGGAAGGCGATCCCGGTCAGCTTCTGGAGGAGGCGCAGAAGATCGCCGCCGCGTACGACGGCAGGAACGAGAGCGAGCTGCTGCGCTCCGTCTATGCCCGCGCGGCGGAGGGCAAGCGGAACGGAACGCTCACGAATGCGCAGATCGACGCGTTCTGCGCGCAGCTCGCGCCCATGCTCGACGCCGCCAGGCGGAAAAAGCTGTATAAGATCGCCGCGGAGCTCAAAAAAATGTGATCAGCTCCTTGCGCGGGCGATCTTTCTGAGCGCGTCCAGCAGGGCGTTCGCCTCCTGCATGCCCTGCGTCGGAGCAAACGAGGCGCGCACGAGCCCTTCGGGGAAGGTCCCGAGCGCCCTGTGCGCGAGGGGCGCGCAGTGCAGGCCGCCCCGTACGGCGATGTCGTACTCTTCGGAGAGGATCCCCGCAAGCTCCTCGGAGGGGATCTTCGCATGCGCAAATGCGCATATACCGCACGGGTTGGGCGAAAAGTACGCCTTGTAGCCGCGCAGGGCGCCGAGCCCTTCCAGCACCGCCCCCGAAACGGCGATGAGCCTGCGCGCGCCCTCGCTGCGCCGCGCCTGTACGGTGAGCGCCCCCTCAAAAAGGGAGCATATCGCCGGATAGGACAGCGTTCCGCTCTCCAGGCGGTCGGGGTAGAAGGCGGGCATGTCGAGGCTGAAGCTCTCGCTCCCCGTGCCGCCGAATACGACGGGATCGGGACAGACGCGTTCGGAAAAGAGGAGCGCGCCCGCGCCCTGGATGGCGTTGAGTCCCTTATGTCCGGCGAGCGCCAGAAGATCGATGCCCGCCGCGCGCATTTTCAGGGGCAGGTGTCCCGCGCCCTGCGCGCCGTCCACGGCAAAGAGCACGCGTTCGGGCAGGCGCGCGCGGATGGAGAACAGATCGGGCATTTCGCCCGTCACGTTGGAGGCGGAGGTCACGCAGCAGAGCTTTGTTTCGGGTCTTACGAGCGAGGCGACCGTCTCGGGCAGGATCCTGCCCTCCACGAGCGGGGTCACGGAATAGGTCACGCCGCGCGTCTTTTTCGCATATTCGAGGGGGCGGAGCACCGAATTGTGTTCCAGGCAGGTCGTTACAACGTGATCTCCCGCACGGAGCGTGCCCAGAATGGCGATGTTGAGCGCCTCGGTGCAGTTTTTCGTGAACGCGACGCGCTCGAACCCGTAGCCGTCGAAGAGGTCGCTCAGCAGCCTTCTGCATGCGAGCACGCGTTCGGCGAGGGCGACGGAACGGCGGTGTCCGCTCCGTCCGGGGTTGGCGCAGCCCTGCATCGAGGCAAGCACGGCGCTTACGACTGAGGCGGGCTTTTCGCCGCCCGTCGCGGCGTTATCAAGGTATATCATACCTATATTCTACGAAATCGAGGAAGCAAACATGACAATGCTGGCAGTTTTCCGTTCCCGCGCGCAGGCGCTCGACGCGCTCACGCTCCTGAGGGGGGCGGGCGTGCCCGCGCAGGCGGTCTCCACCCCCAAAGAGGCGGGCGTCGGCTGCGGGATCTCGGTCAGGTTCGAGGGAAAATTCCTCCCGCGGGTGCGCGCGCTTCTTTCCGCCCGCCGCTATTCGGCGATGTGGGGCTATCTGCGCTGCTGCGGCGGCGCATACACGCGCAGCTGAATTTTTCCGCGCCCGCGGCTTGATTTTTTCCGCGCGCGGGTGTATAATATGCGTATATGAACACGACCGATGAAATCCTGCGCGAACTCGGGCGCCTGTATCCCGATGCCGTTCCCGCGCTCTCGTTCCGCTCGCCCTACGAACTTCTCGTCGCCGTCATCCTCTCGGCGCAATGCACGGATGAGCGCGTGAACAAAGTGACGGCGGAACTCTTCAAAGAATACAACACGCCCGAAAAGATGCTGCGCCTCTCGCAGGAGGAGCTGGAAAAGTACATCTATTCGTGCGGGTTCTACCACAATAAGGCGGCGCATATCCTCTCCGCCACGCGCGATATTCTCGAAAAATTCGGCGGGGAAGTCCCTTCCTCGCTCGAGGAGCTCCGCACGCTCGCGGGCGTTGGAAGAAAGACGGCGAACGTGGTGTACGCCGTCGCGTTCGGCGGCGACGCCATCGCCGTGGATACGCATGTGTTCCGCGTCTCCAACCGTCTCGGGCTCGCCGCCGGCAGCACGCCCGAAAAGGTGGAAGAGGGGCTGTGCAGGGTTATCCCCAAGGAGCTCTGGTCGCGCGCGCATCACTGGCTCATCTACCACGGGCGGCAGGTGTGCCACTCCCAGAGACCCGACTGCGCGCACTGCACGCTCGCGCCCCTCTGTAAATATTTCCATCAGGGATAACGCGCCGTATTGCGGCGTATGAAAAAACCTCCTTTGCGCAATCTGCGTAAAGGAGGTTTTTTATGAACAATCTTACGGCAAAAGACGTGGAGGTGCTCACGCATCTGCTCACCGGCGAGGAGATGGCGTGCAAGAAGGCGAAGATCTATTCGAACACGCTCATGGACGCGGCGCTCGCAGGGGAGATGGCGAACATCTCCAAGGCGCACGCGGAGCGCTTCGCGGCGCTTTACACCATTCTGGGAGGCAAGGCATGAAACAGAGCAAACGCGATACGTCGCTCAACGAAAAAGACGCTCTTCAGGATCTTCTCGACGCGGAAAAACTGCTCATGAACTATTACGCAACGGCGCTCGCGGAGGGGAGCAGCGCGGGATTCCGCAAAAAGATCCTCAAACTTTACGGCGAGCATGCCGATACGCAGTTTCTGGTGTTCGAACAGATGCTCGCGCGCGGATATTACGAGGTCATGCCCGCCGAAAAGATGATGATCGATCAGAAGACGGAGACCTTTTCCAAGGTGAAAAAACAGATCGCCGAATAAAATGCGGTCTTGACAGTGCCGCGCGGGCGTGGTATACTGGTGTCATGATCAGGAAGGGGGCATGCGTATGAAGAAGGAACAGGACAACGCCGACCGCGTCGATCGGGACGCGCACGAGCGCGAAGAGGAACGCCGCCGCCGCGAACGCGAGGCGATCGCCGAGATGGCGGGCGAGGAACACCGCGAGGAGAAGGACTCCGAAAAAGAGCGGTAATATTCTTGCCGCGGTGCGGAACATATACGGGCGGGTCGGCTCAGCCGACCCGCCCGTATTGCGCGTCTGTGCGGCCGGGCGTCCGCGCCTTTGCCCGCGCGGGATCGCCTCCGTATGAAAAATTTTATCAAAAATAACAAAAAACCGTTTACAATTTTCCGTTTATCGGTTACAATAGGGAACGGCACAATAATAATAGGGAATACGATCCGGCATGAACAACAGAACAAAAGGCAAAAAATACTCCGTTTTCACCCGCGTGACGCTCATCGTCGCGCTCATCTTTCTTGTCGTGGGGCTCGCCTGCCTCGGCTCCTTCCGCGGCACGGGCAGCGCCTACGAACTGAGGACGAAGGGCGAGAGCGACGCGGAGCAGCCCTCCGTGGTATTCAAACTCCCCACGTCCGTCACCGAAGAGGTCGACGGGGAGACGACGTCCGTGCGGCTGCGCGTCGTCGCGGTGTACGTCAACGCGGGCGCGGTCTATCAGGAAGCGGGCGAGAGCGCCTCGCTCCGCATCATCTGGTCGGGCGGCACGACGTTCAATTCCACGCTCCGCCGCGCCGATCTCGTCTTTGAAAATTTCACCGCCGATTCCGGAACGGACGAGGATGCGACTGTGGCGCAGCTTTATAACTGGGCTGCGTTCCCCATTCCGGAGGACGGCTGGAGCGTGAGCAGTTACAGCTATGTGCAGCTCACCGCGCGCGGCAGCGGCGTGCTCGTGAACGAGATCGTCTTTGTCGGCGAAAAACTCGATTCGGACGGCGAGCGCACGGGGAACCTGTGCGTCATCCCCGCCGCCGTATATTCCGCCACGCCGCTCGTGGGGGAGAGCTCCGAAGACGCCGTCAGCGCCGCCGGCGCTCTGCTCGACCGTCAGAACTCCATCCCCACGGTGAGCGGGTTCCGCTTTTTCAGCTATTCGGCGGAGGAGCGCTCCGTGCTCTCGCTGATCTCCGAGATCAGGCTCGGCAGCGCCTACGGCGAAGGGAACGTGTACGAGGGCGAGCGCGTCTACGGCGCGTTCGGGACGGATATCCTCACGCTCGGAACGCTCATCTTCGGGATGAGCCCCTTCGGACTGCGCTTTTTCTCCATGCTCGCCGCGTTCGGCGCGCTGCTGTTCGGCGCGTCCTTCGTGCGCCGGTTCTCCGGGAGCGAAAAGGCGGGCATGATCTTTGCGATCCTGTTCGCGCTCGCGGGGTTCACGCTCGCGCTGGGCGGGCTGGGCACGCCCCTCATGCTCGGCGTGTTCTTCTTCGCCGCATCGCTCGATCTGTGCCACCGTTTCTATGCGCGCGGCATGCAGAAAACGGGGTTCGTCGGCTGTCTGCCCCTCATCGGTTCGGGGCTCTTCGGCGCGTGCGCGGTGTGCGTACACGGCGCGTTCGTCATCCCCGTGGCGGGGGTCGCCGTGCTCTTTGCTCTGGGCATGGTGCGCCAGTTCCGCGCAAGAAGGTACTATCTCGATAAGGCGATCGGGGAAGCGGAGGCTCAGCCCGAGCAGCCCGTCCCCGCGGACGCACAGGCGGCGGAGGAGCTCTCTCCCGCAAAGCGCAAGGTCGCCGAGGTCGTCTCGGAGTACCGCTACAAGAACGCGGCGGCGGTCGCGTCGTTTGCGGCGAGTCTCGTCATCGGCGCGTTCATCCTCGCCATCCTCGCCATCCTGCCCTCCTATTTCGCTTACGTCAAACTGTACGATAATCCCGCGGCGCCATCGCTCAACATCTTCACGCTCATGTGGAAGGTGTTTGCGGGCGGATTCGTCGGCGTAAATGCGGGCGTCGCTTCCGGCTCCGCATGGAGCATCTTCCGCGTCATTTCCCGTGCGGACGGCGCGGCGTATTCGGCGGTGTGGGGCGCGTTCGTCAATCCCGTCTGCCTTCTGGCGCTCGCCTTCGCCGTCCTCTGGATCGTGCGCGGCATCGTGCGCGTGATGCTGGCGAAGGAATGGGGAAAGGCGGAGCGCAGGATCGTCCGCGAAACCGCCATCCCGCTTGCGGGCGCGTTCCTGTGCGTGGTCGCGGCGCTCGTCGCAAAGGATGCCTACGTCTTCGTGCTCCTCGTCTATTTCTTCGCGTTCGCGCTCGCCGCGAGCGGCGTGCGGACGCTCACGGAGGCGCCGGGCAGGTTCGGCAAAGCGATGCGCGTAACGGCGTGGGTGCTGTTCGGGCTGCTCGCCGCCATGTTCGTGCTGTACTTCGTCTTCTCCGTCGGATTCCCGCTTCCCGCGTCGCTCATCACAAGGCTGTTCGGCTGAGAAGGGAGGGGGGAAGTATGGTCTCGAAGGTCGTCTGCTATGCCCTGAACGGGCTGGATGGCGTTCCCGTCGAAGTGGAGACGGACGTCAACCGCGGCATTCCCGCCTATGAGATGGTCGGACTGCCCGATACGGCGGTGAAGGAGTCCAAAGAGCGCGTACGTTCCGCGCTCAAAAACAGCGGGCTCCTCTTCCCCATGAATAAGATCACCATCAATTTCGCGCCCGCGGATATCCGCAAAGAGGGCGCCTCCTTCGATCTCGCCGTCGCCGTCAGCCTGCTCAAGGCGAGCGAACAGCTCGTCGGCGCCGATACCGACGGGATCGTATTTCTGGGCGAGCTTGCGCTGAGCGGCGCGATCCGTCCCATCGCGGGGCTGCTGCCCATCCTCATTTCGGCGAAGAGCCACGGCTTTTCGCGCTTTATCGTTCCCGCGGAAAATGCGCGGGAGGCAAGTTTTCTGGGCGGGGCGGAGATATGCCCCGCTTCCACGCTTTCCGAGGTGGTGCGCCATCTCAAGGGCATTTCTCCCATCGCGCCCGTCGCGGCGCAGAAGTTCGTTCCGCATCCCTCCGGAAAGGGCGGCGCCGATCTCAAATACGTCAAAGGTCAGCCCGTTGCGCGCCGCGCGCTCGAGATCGCAGTCGCGGGCGGACACAACCTGCTCCTCGTGGGGCCGCCCGGTACGGGCAAGACGATGCTCGCGCGCTGTCTCCCCACCGTCATGCCCGATCTCACCTTCGAGGAGGCGCTCGAGATCACCAAGATCCACTCCGTCGCGGGTACGCTGGGGGAGGAGGGCATCGTCACGGAGCGTCCCTTCCGCACGCCGCATCACACCGCCACGGTCGTCGCGCTGTGCGGCGGGGGAAACCGCGCGGTGCGCCCGGGCGAGATCTCGCTCGCGCACGGCGGCGTGCTCTTTCTCGACGAGCTCCCCGAATATCACCGTTCGGCGCTCGAGGCGCTCCGTCAGCCCCTGGAGGACGGCAGGATCACCGTTTCGCGGGCGAGCGGCACCGTCTCGTTTCCGGCGCGGTTCATGCTCTGCGCGAGCATGAATCCCTGCCCGTGCGGCAATTACGGGTCTGCCGACCGCGTATGCACCTGTACGCCCGCCGAGATCAGGCGTTACCGCCGCAAGATCTCCGGCCCGCTCCTCGACCGCATCGATCTTCAGGTGGAGGTGGATAACGTGGCGTACGATGATCTCGCGTCCGCGGCGGCGAGCGAAAGTTCCGCCGCCGTCAAGGAGCGCGTGGATATGGCGCGCCGCATTCAGCGCAGCCGGTTCGAGGGGAGCGCCGTCTCCGTCAACGCCGGAATGGGCGAACGCGAACTCGGGGCGTTCTGTCCGCTCGGCAGGGAGAGCGACGCGATCCTCCGCGAGGCGTTCGCGCGCATGCAGCTCTCCGCCCGCGCGCGCAGCCGCATCGTCAAGGTCGCGCGCACCATCGCCGATCTCGCCGCCAGCGAAGAGATCCTGCCCGCGCACGTCTTCGAGGCGGTATCCTACCGCCTTTACGATAAAATGTAGCCGTTCATGCTTTTTTCCGCGGACAGGCGCGGAAAACCTGCGGTTCCTTCATACGGGAAAATCTGCAAAAAAAGGGGGCGCCATGGAGTATTCCGCCGCGGAAAAGGCGATTATATGGCTGTGCAGCCGTCCGGAATTCGACAGCCGCACGCGCGCCGCGCTGCTGCGGGCGTCGGGCGATCCCGCGCGCATTTTTTCCGATTTCGAAAAAATTTGTTCTCAGGTGATACATCCGCCCCAAAACGGGTTATATAAAGGTGATCGCTCGTCCCGCGGGCGCGAGGCGGAAAACCTGCTCTCCGCGCTCCGGGAAAAGGGATATTTCGCCGTTACGGCGGCGAGCGCCGACTATCCCGCGGCGCTCGGGCACGTCTACGATCCGCCGCTCGTTCTGTACGGGGCGGGGAACAGGGCGCTGCTTGCGGAACGGAAGTTCTGCGTCGTCGGCTCCCGCGTCCTTCCGCCGTGGGCGGAAAAGACGGGAAGGAGCATTGCCGAGGCGCTCACGCAGCGCTTTGCCGTCGTCACGGGGTTTGCCGAGGGCGGCGACAGCGCCGCCATCGCGGGTGCGCTCCCTTCGGGAAAGCTCATCTGCGTTCTGCCGAACGGGCTGGACGTCTGCTATCCCGCCTCGCACGCGCAGCTCAGGCGCGATGTCGCAAAAAAGGGACTGCTCCTGACGGAATACCCGCCCGCAACCGGCGTGCAGAAGTATTCCTTTCACGCGAGGAACCGCCTCCTGGCGGGGCTCTCGGAGGGCGTTCTGGTGCTCGCCGCCGGCAGAAAGAGCGGTACGCTCATCACGGCGGACTGCGCGCTCGAATACGGCAGGGAAGTGTTCGCGCTCCCGCACAACGTCGGCGCGGCGCAGGGCGTCGGGTGCAACGAACTCATCAAAAAGGGCGCGTATCTTTGCACGGATGCGGAAGATATCTTCGCCGCGTTCGGCATGCAGACACCGGCGCGCAGAGCGCCCGTCCTCTCGGACGGAGAAATGCGCGTCCTGTCGGTGCTCAGAGAGACGGGGGAACTGCATGCGGCGCTCGTCGCCGAGCGTGCTGGCATGTCCGTCTGCGAGGTACAGGCATACCTTTCCTCGCTGGAACTCAAGGGGCTCGCCGTCAGATCGGGCGGCAACCGCTACGCCCCGCTGTAAAATAAGCAGAAAAACGGACGTGCGTCCGTAAAAAGGAGTCTTATGGATCTCATTATTGTGGAGTCGCCGAGCAAGGCAAAGACGATCTCACGCTACTTAAAGGGCAAGTATCATGTGGACGCCTCGGGCGGACACATCCGCGATCTGCCTCAGAAGCAACTCGGCGTTGCCATCGACAATAATTACGAGCCGCGCTATGTCGATTCTCCCGGGAAGGAGGCGGTCATCAAACGTCTCGCCGACGAATCCGCGCGCGCGGAAAAAGTATACCTCGCAACCGACCCCGACCGCGAGGGCGAAGCCATTTCCTGGCATCTGCAGACGGTGCTGGGGCTGGACAAGGCGGGCAAAAACCGCATCGAATTCAACGAGATCTCGCCCAAAGCCGTGGAGGCGGCGCTCGAACACCCGCGCACCATCGACTATAACCTCGTCGACGCCCAGCAGGCGCGCCGCGTCCTCGACCGCCTTGTGGGCTACAAGCTCTCGCCGCTTCTGAACGATAAGATCGGAAACGGTCTCTCGGCAGGGCGCGTGCAGTCGGTGGCGCTCAGGCTCGTCGTCGAACGCGAGCGCGAGATCCAGGCGTTCAAGCCCGAAGAGTACTGGACGATCGGCGTCGAATTGCAGGACGAGGAGAGAAAGTTCTCTCCCTTCAGGGCGGCGCTCGAAAAGTACAGGGGCAAAAAGCTCAAGATCGGCAACAAGGAGCAGGCCGACGCCGCGCTCGCCGCGCTCGCGGCGGGGAAGTATGCGGTCGCCTCCGTCAAAAAGACGGTCGCAAAGTCGCACGCGCCCGCGCCCTTCACCACGAGCACGCTCCAGCAGGACGCCTCCAACAAACTCGGCATGACCGCGCCCGAGACCATGCTCATGGCGCAGCACCTCTACGAAGGTATGGACGTGGAGGGGATCGGACACATCGCCTTCGTCACCTATATCCGTACCGACTCCACGCGCGTCTCGTCGGATGCGCAGGCGGCGGCAAGGCAGTATATCGAGGCGAACTACGGCAAGGAGTATCTTCCCGCCAAACCCAATTTCTACGCCTCCAAGAAGGGCGCGCAGGACGCGCACGAGGCGATCAGACCCATCGACCTCACGCGCACGCCTGAGTCCGTAAAAAAACTGCTCGATAAAAAGCACTATAACGTATACAAACTCATCTATGAGCGCTTTATCGCCTCGCAGATGGCGGAGGCGCTGTACGATTCGATGCAGATCGAGATCGAGAACGGCGACTATTCGCTCAAAGCGAGCGGCAGGGCGCTGAAGTTCGCGGGGTTCACCGCCGTCTGGCAGGAATCCAAGCCCGCCGGCAGCGAAGAGGAGGAGACGAAGGGGCTGCTGCCTCCGCTCGCGGAGGGCGATCCGCTCGTCTGCCTCTCCGTCAAGCCGGAACAGAAGTTCACAAAGCCGCCCGTGCGCTATACCGACGCGTCCCTCGTCAAGGCGATGGAGGATAAGGGCATCGGGCGCCCCTCGACGTACGCGACCATCATCTCCGTCCTCAATAAGCGCAAGTACGTCGAAAAAGAGGGCAAGTACATGAAGCCCACCGAGGTCGCCTACCGCATCACCGATCTCCTCGTCAAATATTTCCCCGACGTCATGGACGTCGGTTTCACGGCGGATATGGAGTCCAAGCTCGACGAGATCGAGGACGGCGGCAAGGACTGGCACGCCGTGATCGCGGCGTTCTATCCGCCCTTCGCCGAAAAGCTGCGTTTTGCCAAGACGGACGGCGACGAAGTGACCGACGTGATGTGCCCCAAGTGCAGGCATCCCATGGTGCGCAAGAACGGAAAATACGGCACCTATCTCGCATGTTCCAATTATCCCGCCTGCTCCAACATTATCAGCGAGGGCGGGTTGGAGACGTCGGATACGCCCTGCCCCAAGTGCGGCGCCATGATGGTGGTCAAGAGCGGGCGGTACGGCAAATTCCTCGCCTGCCCCAACTATCCGACCTGCAAATCCACGCTTCCCTACGGCGAGAGCGCGCAGCCTGCCGTGTACGAGGGCAAGTGTCCGGTCTGCGGCAAGCCCACCAAGAAACTGCGCACCAAAACGGGCAAGTTCTACTACGGGTGCAGCGGCTACCCCGCATGCGATTTCCGCAGCTGGGACGAGCCCACCGGCGAAAAATGCCCCGAGTGTGGCGGCGCGCTCGTAAAAACGGCGCGCGGGGCGATCCGCTGTTCCAACAAAGACTGCAAATACCGCATCCCTGCGCCCAAGCAGGAAAAATCCGCCCCCGCGGATAAGAAAGATGCGGACGAGAAAGATGATTAAAGTCGTCGGAGCAGGGCTCGCGGGCAGCGAGGCGGCGTGGTATCTTGCAAACCGCGGCGAACAGGTGGAGCTCATCGAGCAAAAACCGCTCCGCTTTTCGCCCGCGCACAAGAGCGCGGACTTCTGCGAGCTCGTCTGTTCCAACTCCTTAAAGAGCGACGATGCGTCCGGCAATGCCTGCGGGCTCCTGAAAGAGGAACTGCGGCGGCTGGGTTCGCTCACCATGGAGGCGGCGGCGCACACGCGCGTTCCCGCGGGCGGCGCGCTTGCCGTCGACCGCGATAAATTTTCCGCATACGTCACGCAAAAACTCAGGTCGCATCCCAACGTGCATATTGTCGTGCGCGAGGAGACGGAACTGCCCGAGGCGGGCATCGTTGCCACGGGTCCGCTCACGGAAGGCGCGCTGTACGCCGCCATAGGGGCGCGTTTCGGCGGCGGTCTGCACTTTTACGACGCGACGGCGCCCGTCGTCACCGCCGAGAGCGTCGATCTTGCCCACACCTTTACGGGCGACCGCTACGGAAGGGGAACGGGCGACTACATCAACTGTCCGCTCACCAAGGAGGAGTACGGGCTGTTCGTTCAGGAACTGCTCGCCGCCGAGAAGGTGACGCTGCGCGAATTCGAAAAGCGGGAGATCTTCGAGGGCTGCATGCCCGTCGAGGTCATGGCGTCCCGCGGGAAAGACGCGCTCCGCTTCGGCACCTTCAAGCCCGTCGGGCTTGCGGGGGAGGACGGAAAGCGCCCGTACGCAGTGCTGCAGCTGCGCCGCGAGAACGCGGAGGGAACGCTTTTGGGGCTCGTCGGCTGCCAGACCAATCTCAGATTCGGCGAACAACGGCGGGTATTCGGCATCATTCCCGCGCTCAGAAACGCCGAATACGAGCGCTACGGCGTGATGCACCGCAATACTTTTCTGGACGCGCCCGAGGTGCTCAACGCCGATTTTTCCGCAAAAGACGCACCCATGCTCTTTTTTGCTGGGCAGATCACGGGCGTGGAGGGCTACGTTGAGAGCGCGATGAGCGGATTGCTCGCCGCCATGCACTTTTTGCAGAAAAAGAGGGGACGGGAGATCGTTATCCCCGAAGATACGAGCGTCTGCGGGGCGCTCTCGCGCTATATCGCAAGCCCGAACAAACATTTCCAGCCCATGAACGCCAATTACGGGATCATGCGCGGGCCGGATATCCGAGATAAACAGGAAAAGAAACGCCTCATGGCGGAGCGCGCGCTCGAAGAGATCGCACGTTTTCAAGCCGCATACGGGGCATAAAGGAGGAAATATATGGAATTTCGCGGTACGACGATCTGCGCCGTCAAGAGAAACGGCGTTACGGCGATCGCAGGCGACGGACAGGTCACGATGGGCGAGTCGGTCGTCTTCAAGAACACGGCGATCAAGGTGCGCCGCATCTATGGCGGCAAGGTCATTTTAGGCTTTGCCGGCTCGGTAACGGACGCCTTCGCGCTTTCGGAGCGCTTCGAGGGCATGCTCAACAAGTTCGCGGGCAATCTCATGCGCTCGGCGGTGGAGCTCGCCGATATGTGGCGGAGCGATAAGATCGGCCGCAAGCTCGACGCCATGATGATCACGGCGGATAAGGATACGCTCCTCATCCTCTCGGGCACGGGCGAAGTCATCGAACCGGACGAGGGCATCTGCGCCATCGGTTCGGGCGGCAACTATGCGCTCGCCGCGGCGCGCGCGCTCGCACAGAACACCGATTTTTCCGCGGAGGAGATCGCGCGCAAGTCGCTCAAGATCGCAAGCGAGATCTGCGTGTACACGAACGATCATATCATCTGCGAAACGGTGTGACAATGTTCACGAATTTCTTTTTGAACTGACGTCGTCGCGGCGGAGCGCACCCTGCGGGT
>ERZ1090880.179-NODE-179-length-38005-cov-9.311331_pt1 | contig 38005 bp, 27 predicted proteins | sample MGYA00478471_ERZ1090880 | MGnify/ENA primary metagenome ERZ1090880 (study PRJEB33644, sample SAMEA5815734) | chicken gut metagenome | biome: Chicken; feature: Gastrointestinal Tract; material: Caecum | place: Ireland | collected 2019-01-01 | study: A study of the... | reverse complement strand
CCGCCGAAGATGATGCCGCTCCCCACGCCCGTGCCGAGCGTGATGAGAACGATGCTCCGATATTCCTTTCCCGCGCCGCAGGCGTACTCCCCGTACGCCGCCGCGTTCGCGTCGTTACAAAGCGTGACGGGAATGCCGAGCAGTTCGCCCAGATCGCTTGCGAGCGGCTTGTTCTCCCAGCCGAGGTTGCCGCCCGTGACGACCATACCGTGTTCGCCGTCGATGACCCCCGGGCAGCCGATGCCCACGCTCTCCGGCACACCCATGTCTGCGATCATCCCTTTGACCGCTTTTGTGATCGCGGACACGGTCGCCCCGTAATCGCAGCCCGCGGGCGTTTGGATTTTATCTTTTTTGAGAATGCTTCCGCTCTCGTCGACTGCGCCGAACTTTATAAATGTGCCGCCCAGATCGATGCCGATAGAATATAACATCGTCATTCACCGTGCTTGTTCAAAGCTTTTTCCAATTCGAAGGAAAGGGTAAGGATCTGCTCCTCCGTAAGTCCGAGCGAGAGAATAAACGCAGAAAGCGGCGCCTCTGAAACAAGCCTGACGATCGTATCGTTTGCAAACGCATCGCTGTACGAAAGCAGGATGCTTTTTGCACTTTCCCGGGCAAGCAGCTCGGAAATTTTGGTATGAATCGCTGCAGAGACACCCTCGGGAAGTTTCGGCTTTTCTCTGAGAGCGATGTCCCCGACCGTATCTTTCAGCCAACTGACAGAGAGGGCAAACCAACCCTCTGCACGCGGATTGATCATCGCGTCATCTCCCGAGGAAGTCAGTTTTTTCGCCAAAGAAAACCCATGTCCGCCGCGATGATAGATATGGCTTTCAAACGGAACGCCGTGTCTGCGCAGCGCGTCCATGAGGGCGATCTCATTTTCAACGGGAACGGTGGTATCGTCCTCTGCGCCCATGATAAACGCAGGGCACGTCTGCTCACTGATCCGTTCCACCATATCGGGAATATCAAATCCTGCCTTTAACCAGAACGAGCGAAGTACGGCGGGATAGTCCAGAATCATTGCATTGGGGCGGTCTTTTCCCATCGTTCCGAGCGCACAGGCAAGGTGACCGCCTGCGGAGAACCCGCACACTGCGATCTGCCCGTCGCCGATCCCCCAGTCCTTGGCGTGCTCCCGAATGAGGGCGAGCGCCTTTTTCGCCTCTGCAAAGGGCGGTTCAAATCCCTCCCGCACCGTATACCGCAGGACAAACGCCTGAAAGCCCTCTGCCGCATAGGCGAGGGCAATGGGTTCCGCCTCTCTATCGGAACACATGATGTATCCTCCGCCCGGAATAACGAGCACCGCGGGCCGCGAATACACCGCAAGCTCTTCCGATGGCTCCCACAAATACGTCTTTAACGACGCCTGTTCACTGATTTTGATTGTTTGAGTTATCATTACGATCCTCCCAAATCCATGCAAACGGGACTGCCGGCAAATCAATCTCGTTGTACAGATTGACCTTGTAATAGGGCGTGCAGGCAAACCGCACTTCGATCCTGCCTGCCGCCGCGAATTGTTCCGCGCGAATGACCAGGCGGTTGTCCTCCGCCGATGCAGTAAACTTTTCAACAGCCGCGCCGTCCGCGGATACGCAGAGTGCGGAGAGCGTTGTACCTTCAATATGCAGATGCTGCGCATGTTCAAATTGCAATATGAGCGCATTCTTCTCTTTCCGCCCTGATATAAAACGCGGCGCATCGGATAGCAGATCTTTCCCGTACACTTTTTCAAGCGCACGGAGCGCCATCCGCTCCCCCACCTTTTTCTTGTGTTTTGGATGTATATCGTTTTCGCACCCGACGTCGGAGGTGGATACCATGTACGCCTTCGGGGCGCTCTTTTCTACGGCAGCCTGTGCCGCGCGGATGGTGGGAAAATTCGTCCCCCTATTTCCCCACCACGAGCCGAACGGAGCGAGCTGCGCATAGACAAAGGGAAGTTCTTCTCCCCAGTCCCTGCGCCAACAGCCGATGAGCGCGGTAAAGAGCTTTTGATAGAGCGGCGCCCTGCACTCGTCCTGACAGCCCTGATACCAGATCACGCCACGGCAGGTAAATCCGATGATTTTTTTCAGCATAACACGATACAGTGACCCGGGATGCGGTTCATGCGGTCCCGGGCGCGTGAGCTCTTCCACGGAGAAATCCCCGAAAGGCGACACATTTTCCTGCGACACACTGTTCTTTGCCAGAAATTCGTTGAACTGCTGCGGTGTAACGCCTGTCTCTCTGTGCATATAGTCTTCGGCCGCTTCGGCACTGCCCGCCGAAAATGCCCGCACAAAGCGGTTGACTTCTTCGTAGCGTGCCATATCCAGCCCCTGCACGGACGCCTCATAGGCATCCACGTAAACTTTCAGCTCTTCGTCTGCGCGCAGAAGATTTTCATCCATCCACGCAGATGCGGACGTAGCGCCGAGATTGCAGCTCACGATTCCCACGGGAACGCCGAGCTCTCTGCGGAGCGCAAGCGCGAACCATGTGGCAGCAGCTGAGAAATAGGGACACGTTTCCCGATTGAAGGAAAACCATTTATCCCAATGGGAAGCATCCTTGAATCCGTCCTTTTCTTCCCCCTCGAAGGTGTATTTGGAGACCTCGTAATAGCGAATATGCTCGTCCGAAGGAAGTGCGAAGATCTCTTCCCGATCGGCGTCCCATTTTACATAGAACTGCATATTGCTTTGACCGCCGGCGATCCAGACTTCACCGAAATCTACGCGCTCCAAAACGACATTGCCGACTTGAAGGCGCACGTTTTCCCGCGCGGACTGCGCAGGAAGAAGCAGCGAAAATTTTCCCTTCGGCACAGAAAATACGGCAATTTTTTCGTCATTGATGCGTACCTCGATGTTTTCCGCGCAGTCGCTTTCGCCCCAGATGCGAACGGCTTTGCCGCGTTGCAACAGCATCCCGCTTTGGAACAAGGTTGCAAGTTTTATCATTTTCCCCTCCCGGAAGTCAGGGCGCACCCGCGCCCGAAACGCCGACGGGCGTACACAGGATCCGCGAGGCCTTTTTCTGCCGCTGCGCGTCGAAATCGCTGAGTTCGTCGGCTGAAAGTTCACTGTGCGCGGGAACGGTGACGATAAACAACGTTTTCCGCGCTTCGCCGCCCAGTCCGCAGCAAAGCGGCGTTTCGTTGAGCGAAATCTCTTTCAGAATTTTGCCGCCCTCCTCGATGCGCGCTACCTTCTTTTCGTTCGGCAGCGCCGCCCATACGCACCCCTCTTCATCGAGGCATATCCCGTCCGGACCGGATGAGAGCTTTGCCCACAATCTCCTCCCGTGCGGTGTGCCGTTTTCATCGAGCACAAATGCAAAGAGCGCTTTTTGAAAAGTGTCTGCCACGATGAGCGTTTTCCCGTCGGGCGTTACGGCAATGCCGTTGGGAGCCATCAGTCCCTCGCAGACTTTTTCGTCTTTTCCGCTTGGGGAAATATGATAGAGCCACCCCTCCGCCTTCCCGCCGCGGTAATGCTGAATTTCAAACCCGTATGCGCCGATATAGGCATGTCCCTTGGCGTCAACGACCATATCGTTGAGCCCGACACAATCGTCCGAAAAATCGGCGTAGACGTGCGCGGCGTCCTCCTGTAAACGCAAGATCTTTCTCTGCCCGCCCGAGACGATTAACATCGATCCGTCTTGCAAAAAACCAAGTCCGGACGGCATATCGCCGAGCTTGATGACGATCTCCTTTTTATTTTCCGTCGCACGATATACCGTTTGCCCGTAAATATCCGAAAAATACAGATTTCCGTCATGCCAGCGAAGTCCTTCGCCCCAGACGATCCCGTTTACATATTCTTTCATACCATGCTCCATGTAAATGCTCCCAACGCATACAAACTCTGTTTGGGTGCGCGTTTCATATTCGTCCTGTCCACTGCAATCAATCCGAACTTCATGCCGTAGCCCTTCTGCCATTCAAAATTATCGAGAAGCGACCAATGCAGATACCCGACGATCGGAATGCCCTCCTCGCGGCAGCGCCGGACGCCCTGCAAAGCGCGTTCCATGAACAGGCACCGCCGACCGTCATTCTCCGTCGCAACGCCGTTTTCCGTCACGAGCACGGGAAGTTTCGCCTCCCGATACACCCGGCGAATGACGTTCCTGAGCGCGTCGGGGTAAAATTCATACCCCATCTGCGTCTTTTCCGCGTCTTCGGGAACGGGAAGCTCCCCTTGCGGTCCGTACACCGTGCGCGTATAGTTCTGCACCCCGATAAAATCGTCGTCCAGAATTGCAGGCAGACACCAAGAAAATTCATCGTCCCTTGCGGCAGCCGCAGCGCTCTCGCCACCCTCCGCCGCCTGAATATCGTGAAGCGAAAGCGTAAGTCCGATCCTTAAATGCGGGCAAATGCGCTTCATTTCTTCCCGCGCACGGCAATGCGCCGATAGGATCACACGGTTGCCGCGTTCGCTCCGCGCCGATAAAAAGACGGCAGGTTCAGCCGTTCCGAACACGCGCCGGTTTTCCTCCGCCGTCCGTTTCGCGCGCGATCTGATCTCATCCAAATCGATCCCGATCTGCAAAGCGCTGCCAAATGCAGCCTTCTTGGAAAGCGCGGCGATTTGTCTGCCCATGTTTGCCTCGTTGATGGTGCAGACGTACTTCATACGGTTTCCAAGCCTTTCCGCAACGAAAGCACAGTACCGCGCAAAATATGTGGCGGTATCCTCGCTCTCCCAGCCGCCCTGTTCAATCAGCCACCTCGGCGAGGAAAAGTGGTGCATGGTCACGATGGGCTCTACGCCAAGTCTTCGGCACGCGTCAAGAACGTTTTTATAATGATTTATTTCGTCTTCGTTGAATTTTCCTTCCTGCGGCTCGATGCGCGCCCATTCCACAGAAAAGCGGTAGGCATTGAGTCCCGCCTGCGCCAGCAGACGGATATCTTCTTCAAAGCGATGGTAGTGATCGACGGCGGTGAGCGACGGCTCCCGAAACGAGGAACACGCCATCTGCTCCATTGCCCAGCAGTCGCTGAAAAGATTATTACCCTCCGTCTGATGCGCCGCCGTCGCCGCGCCGATGAAAAAACTCATGCGCGTGCCTCGCGAAAGACATACTTTCCGCTGCCGACCCATTGTCTTTTTCCGCCCGGCAGCACGATTTCCGCCTGTGTATTGCAGGGGATCTCGCATGCAAGCACGAATTCCCCCTCTCTTTTTTCCCACGAGACCGCAATCGTCCCGTATTCCGAGGCAAAACTGCGCCGTGCAAAGGCAAGGCACTCATCGGGCACGGGCTGAATGCGGAACCGCCTGAACCCCGCATCGAGCGGCGTGATACCGCAGATATTCCGGAAAATCCAATCGTCCACACAGCCGAACGCATAGTGATTGAAGGAGCTCTTCTTCGGCGTGCCGTCCTCCTCGAAGGACTCCCAGCTCTCCCATACGGAAGTCGCACCGCGCTCCACCTCGTACAGCCAGCTCGGGCACTTCGTCTGATACAGGAGTGCATAGGCAAGATCGCGCCGTCCGATCATGCAGAATGCATCCAGCAGATAGGGCGTTGAAAGAAAGCCCGTATCGAGGCATCCGTCGTTTAATTTGAGGCTGTCTAAAAGTTGTGCTTTTACCTTTTCTTTGCAGTGCTCGGGCACAAGATCGAATGCAATCGCCAAAACATATCCGCCCATGTATTTTGTTTTCAGGCCGTTTTCATCGAAGAGGACATGCTGTATTGCACGTTTCATATTTGCCGCAATTTCCGCATAGCGGGTACGCTTTTGTTCCTCGCCGAGGAGCGCGGCGATCTTTTCCATAAGTGAAAAGGTATGCCATCCATACATGGGAACGGAATATTCGTAGGCAAAGTTCGTTTGGAAGGAGAGCGAACCGCTCATGGCATCCTCATACTGCACGGCGTTCTTGGCGATACTCGGGACCAGCCAGTCACCCTGCTGAAACCCGTTGTTCCAAAGCCACCTGTCGTATTCATACGGGATATCGGCATCCTTTCTCGGCATGGCACAGCGCTTTAAGATATAGTCGCACCAGCGCTCCATGACCGCAAAATTTTCCCGCAGGATGTGTGTATTCCCCGTGATCTCGTAGACCGCCCACGGCACGAGCACGCAGCAATCTGACCATCCCGCCACGCCGAAGGTATCCGTTTCATCGAACATGGCGCCGAAGAACACCTCGCTCATCGGATAGCCGCCGTCGTATGGAACGATCTGCGGAATGGCGCCGTCCTTGCTCTGATCGGCGCGGACGGACAGGAGCCACCGCCGCAAAAAGGGCGTGACCGCCTCGTTCAGAAGTGCCGTTCTCGCATAGATGGCGATATCGCCCGTCCAGCCCGCCTTTTCCCGCTGCGGGCAGTCTGTTGGAATGGAGATCATATTGGAGCTTTGCGAATTGCGGATATTCCGATAGAGCTTGTTGAGCCGTTCATCCGAACAGGAAAAGCTGCCCGCGTTTTCCTTACGGGTAGAATATGCCCGCGCCGTAAAGTCTTCCGTCCTGATCTCCCCGATGCCCTCGATCTTCACATAGCGGAAGCCGTGATAAGTAAACAGCGGCTCGTAGGTTTTCTCCGTTCCGTCCGAGATGTACTCGTCGATCTGTTCCACGCCGCCGTCGGGCATATCGGTATTCTGAAAAAAATTCCCGTCGGCATCCAGCACCTCTGTATGCGTCAGCCGCAATACAGTCCCCTTGGGTGCACGGACGCGCATGCGCACCCTGCCCGCAAGCACCTTTCCGAAATCGAGAATCTTCTCCCCGTTGGGCGCCGAAAGCACCTCCCGCGCGGGGATCTCCTCCACGCAGACGACTCCGTCGCCCATCTGCGCGCACAAATTATTGTACCCGTAATCGGCAAGCTCTGCCCTCTTCCATTCCGAAAACGTTCTGTTCGCATCGTAGCGTTCTCCGGAAAAGAGATCGGAACTTACAACGGGGCCGTAGGCACACTCAGTATCCTCATCGGAGACGATACATTCCCTTCTGCCATCCGCATACTCGATCTCGAGCTGAAACAACAGCGCATGGCGGCGCTCGAAATTATGCACGCGGGGCGTCGTCTTGACGCCGAGATACCACCCGTCGCCGACGTATGCCGCAAAAGCGTTCTCTCCCGCCGTCAGAAGGTGTGTGACGTCGTACGTCTGATAGAAGAGCACCTTTTCATAGACGGAATGTTCGGGCGCAAACTCTGCATCGCCAAGTCTTGCCCCGTTGAGATAGGGACGGTAGATGCCGTGGCAGGTCATATACAGGCGGGCGCGCACGATATTTTGCCCGCAGGAAAAGCGCCTGCGGAACATGGTAGCGGGCGGCTGCTTTCCGAATCCCTTCTCTGCCGCAGAGACGGGCAGGGAGTTCTTTACCCATTTGGCGGACCAGTCCTCCCGCGAAAGGAGTGCCGTTTCAAACACGCTCTCAATGGTATCCGTCTCTCCGTAATTGTCGGTCACCTTCACGAGGACGCGGTAGCGCGTGCGGCTCTTCAAAGGGCCGCCGTAGGGTATAAAGGTGCTTTGTTCGGTGTTTTCCGATTTTTCCCAGACGATCTCCCCGTGCGCCTCCACCGTGATCGCATAGGAGGTCTGCCGCACGTTCTCGTTCTCGCTCGCGATCACCCACGAAAAATCGGGAGCACGATCGACGATGGGCTCATGCTCGGAAGATATTTTCAAATCGATAAGTTTCATAATCGCCTCAGATGCACGCTGCCCGTGCAAAAAACGTTCTACAGTTGGGATCGATCTTCTTTGTTTCGCGCAGCGTATAGAAACAAGTCAGCCGTTTATCCTTGCTGTGACTTCCGACGAAGAATTCGAATTTTCCCGCCTCAGCGACCCATTGCTTCTCGTAATTGACAAAAGAGAGGATATCAATGTTGAATGCAAAGGCGACGCGCCTCTCCTCGCCCGCTTGGAGCGCTACGCGCTTGAAACCCACAAGTTCCTGCCGCGGGCGCACCATAGAAGCGATCATGTCCTTCCCGTACAGCTGTACAACCTCCTCACCCGCCCGTTCGCCGATGTTTTTTACCGTTACAGAGATGACGAGATTCCCCGCTTCATCTGCCTGCAGGGTAAGATCGGAATAATCAAACTTTGTATAGCTCAGCCCGTACCCGAAAGGACGGAGCGAAGTGGACGGGCTGTCCGCATACCCCGTACCGTCCATCCCCTGCCGGTCGTCGGATGACGAGCCGTTATACTGGCAGTGATAGACGGGCGTATGCGCAGCGCTGCGGGGCAGATCGACGGGCGTTCTTCCCGCAGGGCAGTATTCGCCCGTAAGAACGGCCGCGATCGCATCCGCGCCGTAGGTGGCGGGGAACCATGCCTCCAGAATGGCGGGGATGTTCCCGTATGCCCACTCCCAGCACAGGGGACGGCAGCCCGTGTGTACGATGACCACATTGGGATTGGCAGCATATACCGCCTTTACAAGCTCATCCTGCACGCCGGGGAGAGAAAGGCTCGTCGCATCCACGCCCTCGCCCGAAGTGCAGGAGGCATCGATGCCGCTCTTTTCGCCGACCGCAAGCACGACGATATCGCTGCGCCTTGCAAGCTCCACGGCGGCGGCAAATCCGCTCCTGTCCTCTCCCTTGTAGTCGCATCCCTCGCAGAATTCGACGCTTTCAAAGCGCCCTTTGATCGCCTCGAAGATGGTCTGCACCTCGGGATACGCCTTGCGGATCTCTCCGTCAAAGAAATATTTATCGCCGATACTGCGCGGCTGAGGCGCTCCCGCGAGCTCCTCTTCGCGCCCCTGATTCATGATATTGACGATATCGGTATTCTTTGCTTCCGCCTTTTCCTTCATGAGCGCGGCGACCATCTCGCGCATGGACGTCGCCGTATAGTGGCTGTACAGAAGGCGGAGCGAATTTGCGACGGGGCCGATAACCGCGATCTTCTTTTTTGTGTCCTCAATGGGCAGGATGCCGTCGTTTTTGAGCAGGGTCATGCTCTTTCTTGCCGCGAGGCGGGACCCCGCGTTGGGCGCGGAGTTATCCATTGCCAAAGCAAGATCACCGATGCCATAGGGATTTTCAAAGAGTCCGAGTTCAAATTTCAGCGTGAGCATCCTGAGCACGGAACGGTCGATGAGCGCCTCGCTGAGTTCACCCTTTCTGACCGCCTCTACAAGTTCCTGCGTATAGACGGCGCGCTCTGGGAACTCCACGTCCAGCCCCGCATCCAAAGCAAGCCGCGCGGCGTCCGTATTCGTCTCCGCCAGATTGTATGGCGACTTGATCTGATTGATGGAGCCGTAATCCGCGACCACAAGCCCGTCAAACCCGAGATCATTGCGCAAAAGATCGGTTAAAATCGCTCTGTTTGCCGTAACGGGTCTGCCGTTGACGGCGGAATAGCTGTTCATGACTGTTTTCAGTCCCGCCATGTGAATGGCTGCCTCGAAGGGCTTTGCATACTGCTCGCGGATTTGGTTTTCGGAAAGGAGCGTCTGAAAGCTGTTGAGCGCGCCCTCGCTCGCGGAATATCCGAGAAAGTGCTTGCAGGTCGCAGCCACGCCCGTCTTTGCGTCGTCGCCCTGCATCCCCTTCACAAAGGCGACCGTCATCGCGCTTGCAAGGGTAGGATCGCCGCCGTACGTTTCGTTGCACCGTCCCCAGCGCAGATCGCGCGCGAGATCGCAGACGGGAGAGAGCGCGTGACGGACGCCGTTTGCCGCCAGCTGACGGCGCGTATATGCCGCCATTTCCTCTACAAGTTCCGGCTCAAATGTCGCGCCAAGCCCGATCGAAATGGGGTACTGATTGCCGCCGAAGAGACACAGCGGCCCCGCCAGCCCCTCCGTATGAAAGAGCGCAGGAATATGATGGGGCGAATGCTCCATCACATAGTCCTGCACTTCCTTTACGTCGTCCAAAAAACGCTCCGATCTTCCCAGCCCGATCGTCGCCGCGCCCGTGCCGCCCTTCAAGTCCTGCATCTCAAGCGGCATGATCATGAGCACGCTCGAACAGGAGATCTGACGGACTTTTTCCTCCAACGAAAGTTCCTTCAAAAGCGCCTCCGCTCGTTCCTTTGCCGAAAGCGACGTATCCATATACTTTTTCATGCATTGCCCCCTTTTTTTGATGCCAAACGATATACGCGGTCGGCGCATACTTCCAGCTGCCCGCGCGTGAGTTCTCCGCAGCCGAGCGCGCGGAGAATATCTTCGCGGTCCTGTTCCCGTCCGGGCATGATCAGATCGTTCTGCGCTCTGATACAGCCGCTCGGCGAGGCGGGTCCGTACTTGGCGCCCGTTCCCATGCCGCCCGTCGACAGCCAATCCGTCATCACCAGCCCGTCGTATCCCCATTCTTCGCGGAGCACCCGCATGAGCACGCCCTCATCGTTCGCCGTATGGATGCCGTTGAGAAGATTGTACGACGTCATGAGAGCTTTGGGCTGCGCTTTGCGGATACAGATCTCAAACCCTTTCAGATACAGCTCCCTGAGCGTACGCTCGCTCATGTTGCTGCTGGAAAAGGTGCGGTCCGTCTCCTGATTGTTGCAGCAAAAATGCTTGATGGTAACACTGCACCCCTCGTTTTTCTGCACGCCTTCCGTGACGGCGGCTGCGATCGTGCCGCTCAGGTAAGGATCCTCCGAATAATACTCGAAATTCCTGCCGCACAGCGGATTGCGCTGAATGTTGAACGCGGGCGCAAGCCATACATCGACGCCAAAGAGCTGCATTTCTTTCCCGACGAGATCGCCCATCTCTTCGCAGAGCGAGACGTCCCAGCTCTGTGCGAGTGCCGTTCCGACGGGGATCGCGGTGCAATATTGGTAGCAGACATCCTTTCCGTGCGGCGTTTCGGAGGGCGTATCGGGCAAAATGCCTGCCATGGGATTGTCGAGCGCTACCACGCCGCCGTCCTTCGTCAGCCGATAGCACTTGGAAAGACGAAGTCCGGCAGGGCCGTCCGCAAGCACGAGCGGCGGAATCCCCTCCTCCGAATATGTCTCTCCCGCGGAACCCGCGACCTTTTTTCCCGAATTGCCGATGTTGTTGCGCAGTGTCATATCGTTGAACACGCCGATGCACAGGGAGACAAGTTTTTCCGTGGGCATCGCCCTGACCGCATCGTTCACCGCGTGCGCCTTCCGATCCTTCGGCTGAAAATGCGACGAAAAAGACTTCTCCCCGAGAACGGGAGAGAAATTGTCTGAACGGGCGGGCGCATGCAGCGTTTCCACGTTTTCCGAGCGCAGCGGATGTACCTTTTGCAGGATAACGTTCTCTGTCACCCGAACGGCACAAGCGCAGACAGTGCTTTGAATGCTGTTGCCGACGTCGAAGAAATACCGCCCCTTTGCAAGCAAAACGGCGCTCTTTTCCGCGGAATACGCCGCCATATCCTCCGCGGATACGATGAGTTCGACCGTCTCGCAGGCGCCCGGTGCAAGCATGCCCGTCTTCGCAAAGGCGACAAGTTTGCGGCGCGGGACGTCGTCCTCTGTATCACAGGAACAGTATCCCTGAACGACCTCGCGTCCGCGGAAATTCCCCGTATTTTTGACCGTAACACGGATTCTTACCTGATTTCCGCACACCTCGAACGAGACGGGCTGAACGGAAAAATCGGTATATCCAAGCCCGAATCCGAACGGATAGCGCACAGGGACGCCGAACGTATCGAAATAACGGTATCCGACGAACAGTCCTTCCCGATAGTCGACCTCCGTCTGCGTACCGAACCATTGCGCGGAGGGATGATCGTGCAACTTGTTCGCCCACGTTGCCGAAAGTTTTCCGCTCGGGACGCTCTTACCCGTGAGGATATCGGCAAACACGTTGCCCGTCTCCTGACCGAGCTGGCTCAAAAGGAGAATGTTCTTCACTTCATCCGCCACGGGAGAAAGATCGATCGCTCCGCCCACATTGAGCACGAGCATAAATTTTTCTTTGCGGCGGGCAAGCTCCAGAATATCGCGTACCTCGTTTTTGAGAAGGTAATAGTCCCCTTCGATCGCCTGCCTGTCCATCCCCTCCGTGGAGTCGCGTGCCACGACGTAGAGGTTGAGCTCGCCGTCGCCCGTAAGCGGGATATCGTAATCGATCGGCGGTTTCGGACGGAACATCAAGAGCGCCTCGACGAATGTTCCCATCGCATCTGCCTCTTTTTTGAGCGCATTGTAATAACTTTCCGACCATGCCTTTACAACGCGGTCGTATTCATCCATCCACGCCGTCGTAACGACTTCATAGCCCGCGTTTTTCAGCCCCTCTTCGATACTGACATTATAGCGGGTATTCACGTCGCCCGAGCCCTTGCCGCCCTTTATGGTGCGCCGCGCTCCGCTCCCGTACAGATTGACCCTGCAGGGCTGTACGGGAAAGTCTCCGTTACGCTTTAAGAACAGTGTGCACTCCGCCGCACGTTCGCGGACTTTCCCTGCGTGTTTCACCTCGTAACTTTGCATCTCATCTGAAAAAAATCTCTGCATAATTTTCTCCTGATCAAGCCGGACAGCGAAGGACGCCATAGGCAGCGCCGATCCTGATCCCTTTTTTCATCAACGATTTTACACGCCTCTGAAGACTCGTTTCCTCTTTCAGTTCATCGATCGGCGTGCCTTCGTCCGTCTGAAAAAGAAAACCGATGTACTGATTTTCCTCTTTGAATACTTCCGTGATCGTAAACCGCTTTTGGAAAGCTAAAATATGAGACCCATCTTTTAACAGCGGCGTCAGAACGGGAGACAGCAACCATGAATGACAGCCGATCTGCGCATTGCCGTACTCAGGAAAATATCTTTTTGTAAAAGTATGGCATTGCGCCAAAGCATCCTCTACGGATGGGTCGGAAAAATCCGCATCCGAAGGAATATGAATATTGATACGATCGGAATTGGGTTCAAATTCAAATTCGAGAGCGCCGAGTCGAAAAATGGTCATGTTCAACTGACGATAAGCCCACCACGGGCAATCAAAGCCCCACTGTCCGTGTTTCTGACGGTACTCTCTGACAAATCGTGAAAAACACGCCATCGTGTCCGTATATATTTTTTCATCGATCCCTTTCTGCCGATAGCGTTCTCTGCAACGTCTGGCACATTCGAGCTGCACTGCCAGAATTTTCATGCCGCGCTCATCCCCGCCCAATCTCTTGGCAATTGCAAGAAAGCTGTCCATGGGATTTACGATATCCATCATACCGGAAAGAAACGGTTCTAAGGAAGAAAACTCCGTCTCTGACCAGGCAGACAAAACCAATGCGGCAGCCTCGTCGTCCATTTTGATATCCTGACACAATTGACGAATCGAATATTCCATATCTGTGTTCCAATCCTATTTTACAAGAACGCAAAGTCACATTCTTTCAAAATTATGTAAGTTTTTTCAGTTTTGTTGCTTTTCAAAAGACAAGGAGCGAAAATCGCATGGCGTTCCGCAATGCCATGCAAACTTTAAGGAACGTATCCCCTGAACGTCGAGACTCAGCGAGATATGCTGCCAATTTGTAGCCGCAGCAAATGCGACTTCTCCGCACTTTTTCTCACCTGCGAACACCTCCACCCTTCCCGCACCGCCGCGGACATCGAGCGCAAGCTGTACCGCCCCGGAAAAACGAAAATACTTGTAAACGATCTGTGTTCCTTTACAGATATCCGCAACAAAGCGCTCCTTCCCGTCATCCGTAATATACGGGATCTCGCCGAGTTCGTACTGCACTTCGGTATGCGGCATGTTCCCGTTTGTCAGATTACAGCAAATCACCGCGGGATATGTACCTTCCGCCCGCAGCGGGCCTCCGTTCAGTCCGCACGAGGTCATCTCGACTTGCGGAATTGAACCGTCCTTCTCGATCGTCACCTTCTCGGCACACGCCTGACGGGAAAAACTCGTCTTGTGCGTGTGTCTGTGGTAAAAAATATACCACGAATCCCCGATCTTTTCAAGGCTCCCGTGATTGTTCCCCGTCGCGGCAAGCCGCTCGCGCTCCGACCGCCCGTGATAACCGATATCGCCGTTCGAGATCAGCGTCCCACCGTAGACAAACCCGCGGTCGGGCAGATCGCTTATCGCGTAGCAGAGTTCGTGCTGATGCTCGGACGAATAGATAAAATAATATCGTCCATTTATCTTCCGTATAGAACTCGCCTCAAAAAACGCGTGCCCCGCAAAGGAAGTGCCGGCACTGTCGAAGGGACCGGGAACGACGCGGCGCGGCTGAGACTTTACCGTCAGCATATCGTCACCGAGCTCCACCGTAAATGCGCCCATGATCCCGTCAGGCTCGGCTTCGATCTCTTCCTTTGTCTTGCCGAACAGCATCGCCTGCACGCTCAGAAGGTCTGTCGGAAACCCGTATTTTTTAGCATCCTGCGCGAATTCCTTATTGACCGCCAGCGACCAGCCATAATAGAGCCGAATCACGCCGCCGTCGTTCATGACCGCAGGGTCAAACGTGATCTTGCGCGTATATGTGCTCCCGTCGGCATTGCGCACCTCGCCGTAATATTCGTATTTCCCGTCAGGTGTATCGCACACGGCAACGTGAATGGGCGAAGTAAAGCACCCGCCCGACATTGCGTAATAGAGATAGTACCTGCCGTCGTTGCCGCGCACGACGTCCGGAGCGTACATATACCTGCAATTCGGACCGTAGGAAGGATCCTGCCGCGCCTCGTAATTGACGCCTTTACTCGTCCAATCGGATAAATCGCTGAGAGGTGCGGAATAGAACTCGTAGCCGAGATTGCAGAACTCCTTTCCGCCCTCTTCCTCATGAGAACCGAACAGATACACCCTGTCGCCGAATACGTGCGGCTCGCCGTCCGGGATACAGACGTTGAGCGGCAAAAACGGATTGAAAGCCTGTTTTTTTGTGTTCATGACGATACTCTCCTATCTTTCGCTTGGAAAACAGATGCGCGCCGGACAAGAAGGGCACGGCTTTGCCGCAGGGCGCGTACAGAGGCGTACGCAACCAAGGCGGAACGCAAGCCCGACACAGTCCCGCGCGATATATGTTTTTCAAGCTCTTTCCTCCGCAAGATAGCGCATGACCTTTTGAATCTCCTCCTCAGAATATGCAGCCTCCATCTTTGCCTTCATATAGCGGTAAGCCGCAGCGGCGGGATCTTCCTTGGGCGCATCTTCGGGCAGGACCGCCTGTGCGGACGCCTTCCCCTGTTTTTGCGCCATTTTCCCGTGCCGCTCGGAGAGCGAGATCATATTCCGCGCGATCTCCCGCAGCGCCCTTTCGCCGCCGACCGTTGCCTCTTCCCATGGCATGGGTACGAGATAATTGTTTTGCGGCTCCTTCAAAAAGGCCTTTGCCCTCTCTAAAAACGCATCGGTATTGCGCCGATGCGACCACCCGCACTCTGCGACGGCGAGAAGTCTCGGGTAGAGCATCTTTTCAAGTTCCGCCTCTTCCGAGATCCATTCCGTCCACATGGGCGCCTCAATGCCGAGTACGTTCTCCTCGGGAACGGTAATTCCCTTTACGTTCGGTTCAAAATTGAGCGTTGCCCGAAGCGGGGTCTCCGCATACGAATAATCGCAATAAAATTGGCATTGGTTGGAAAAAATAAATTTCCTTCCCTTGGCGATCTCCTTCTCGCAGTAACTTGCGCCGGGCGCCATCTCCATCCAATACTGAACGACGGCGCTTTCGTCCAACCCGTCTGCAATGACGGATTCGTTCCAGACGATGGCAGTTTTGCCGAGCGTCTTTAAAAAGGCAATGATGCGGTTCATAAACCGAACCTGCAGCTGTTCGTAATTTTGCAGTCCCTCTTTCTCCATGGCGGCGCGGCAGGCGCGGCATGCCTTCCACTCGCTCTTGGGTGCCTCATCGCCGCCGATATGAAAATATTTCGACGGAAACAACGCCGCCGCCTCGCGCAGGAGCTGTTCCAAGAACGTATAAGCCGCATCGTTTCCAGCGCAGACGATCCGCTCATGGATCCCGAACGTGGATGCGACTTCCATCGGCTCTTTTTGACAGGAGTACTCAGGATATGCCGCAAGGATCGCCGTTGTATGTCCAGGCATTTCAATTTCAGGAATCACATCGACGCCTCGCTCTGCCGCAAACGCAACTACGCCTCTGATTTCCTCCTGTGTATAGAAGCCGCCGTAAGTATCCCCTGCGGAAAACTTTCCCGAAATCACGAGCGGATCTAGCTCGTCAAGTTTGCGATAGGACGACACCGTGTTCAGTCTAGGGAACAGCTTGCTTTCGACCCTGTATCCCTGATCATTGCTCAGATGCCAATGAAAGGCGTTCATCTTCAGGACTGCCATCTGCACGATGATCTTTTTGATCTCTTCTACGCTGAAAAAATGACGGCAGCAATCGAGCATCAGCCCGCGATAGGCAAAGCGCGGCTGTTTTTCATTCTCATTCGGGATCATGTTCCTCTCCTGTCATCCATAAATTACAACCGCGTATCCAGCTTTCCGCAAAACGGATCGACGGGCGACTTTCCGTAAAACGCACTCCTGCCCATCAGTTTATCAAACACGGCGTCAAGCGTTGCTTGATTATTTGTATAAGCGTTGATATAAGCATGCGCCATAGGAATATCAAGTAAATGATAGGGATTGCAGAACGAGATCACAACCAGCGGCATTTCGCCCGAATACCACGGAAGATCGTTCCCCATTCCGAAAAGCACGTTCCAGTTGACGCGCACGACGGTTGCGTTCGATGCCGTTTGCATATTGAGCACGATCATGGCAAGATCGTACTTCCCGACAAACTGCTCGGTATTGCACATCGTCTCTTTGAGCGCCTTATTAACGGCAGGTGTGATCTTCTCCAAGGTGAGCGCGGCAGGATCGAAGGGATATTTCCGTTTGCGCAGTGTGACCGAAAAGCCCTCCCTCTGTAGGCGTCGTTTGATCTCCTGTGCAAACGGTGAGCGGTTATCCACTGTATTTTCAATGACGTTCAGGTAGATTCGTTTCGTCTTTTTGGGCGAAAGCGGCAAAAGATTGCGGTCATCTTTAACCAATGTAACAGCCTGATCGGCGCATTCGCATACCCAATTTCTTATCGTCTCCGGCGAAACCGTTCGCTCTGAAATGACCGAAGTCCTTTTTTCAAACAGTCCGAGTGCCATTTTCGATGCAAGGATGCGTAGCACCGCCTCATCGAGCCTGTGCTTAGAGAGTGTTCCGTTTTTTAAACCGTCCCGTATGTAACCGATATCCTCTTCAATAGAACGATTGAATAAGATCATATCTGCACCGCATTCGATGGAGCGCGGAACGGCGATGCTCCTCGGCATATTCTGCATATATCCGACCATCAGCGTAGAGTCTGTGGTGATCAAGCCGTTAAAGGCAAGCCTCTCGCGGAGCACACCGGTAAGGAGCGCTTCCGATTGACTTGCGGGCAGCAACGCATCCCGTTCGGAGATACCATGCCTGACTTCGCGCGCAACATAGGGCGCGGCGATGTGTCCCGCCATGATCGCAGGGATCCCCTCCTCGATGAGTTTTGCATATACCATGCCATAGGTTTTCATCCATTCGGAAAAAGTGCAATCGTTGACGGAGACGAGCAGGTGCTGATCGCGCTCATCTCTTCCGTCGCCGGGGAAATGCTTGATCGTAGGCATAACGCCCTCTTCCTCTGCCGCGCGAATATACTCGCGCGCAAAGGAGAGCACTGTACCCGCATCCCCTCCGAACGTGCGCACGTTGGTAATGGGATTGTGATAATTCTCGTCAATATCAACAATGGGTGCAAACGACCAATTGACGCCGACTTCTGCCGCCTCCAGGCAGGAGATCTTCCCCAGGCGGTACCCGTTTTTCGCATCACCCGTTGCGGCGCAGCCCATGGGATTGGCGAACAGCGTTCCCTCGCGGATCGCGCCGCAGCCGCCGTTTTCCAGATTTGCCGCCACAAGCAGCGGGATTTTACATGCACTTTGTAGTGCAGCAATATTTTCGCGCAGCCCCTCTCTTTCAAAGGGACGGATCATGACCGCGCCGACTTTAAGTTCCTTGGCGAAATAATTGACGGTATGTTCGTCAAACGAGGCGAGGCTCGGGCAGAAAAGCTGTCCGATCTTTTCCTCCTGCGTCATCTCCGCAAGAAGAGCTCTCACCTGTTTTTCCTGTTCATCGTTCAAACAAAATGGTTTCTTATTCAGTTCGACCATATTCGCTCCTTACTCTACCGAGTCAGTCCAAACCATTTCCGCCTGCATATTCTCCGCCCATGCCCGCACGGTGACCTGCGCATCTTCTGCAAGAATGACCGCAAACGCCCTTCCGCGGTATGTGGTATGTACGTTATCCGAAAAATTTTCCTCCGTCTTGGGAGCGCCGCTGCCGAACCCGAGCAGTTTTCCGCCCGCAACGTCCAAACTCACCAACCGATCGTGCGCGAAACGGACAACACCGTCCTCGTCAGTGATCGCAATGTTCACAAACAGCAGTCCGCCGCGCCTTGCGCCTGGTTCCGCGGAAAGACAAAGCACGTCCTGCCCGCGCCCGCTTACAAGCGCATAGCGCCTTCCGTCCTCTGCGACTGCCTCTAAAACGCCGTTTTCATACAGCACGGAGAAGGAGGCGCGGCATTCTTTTCCGCAGTCCTTTTTGCCGATACTTTTCCCGTTCAGGAGCAGCTCCACCGCGCCCCTGCCGTATACGTCGACCGTAAGCGCCGTACCTTCATAGCCTGCATGATCCCAACTCGAAGCAACGTCGCCCCAGCCCCACGCGGAGCAGTATTCCGTCTTTCCCGCCATGGCGGGATTGTGCACCGCAATATAAGGCTCTTTTCTCAGCCCGAATACGATTTCGCGGTAGAAGGACTGCGGTGTACGGACCCCCGTGATATTTATGTCACCGCAATCGGCTGTGATGCAGGGATAGACCCCGTAAAAACCGTTGTGATAATCGTATAGCTCGTAGCTCGTGTTCCCGATCCCGGTCTCTCCGAGATAGTCCCACCCCGTCCAAGTAAAATCGCCGATCACGTTGTTGTGCGTGCAGATATGCTCCCACATTTCGGCAATATATTTCGCATACGTTTCACTGCCGACGATGACGCGTTCGGGATATTTTTCAAGATCAGGCGCATAGCGATTGTGCATATAGTTATATCCGGCAATATCCACCGCATCACAGCCGCCCTTGATGGCATAGTCCATGGAAGGCGTATTGTTGATGCGCACCATCACGTCGTCCAGGCTTGACATTGCCTCGTTGATATCCTGTTTTCTTTCCTGCTCTTCTCCGCTCAAAAGCGCAGCCGTCTCCTTTTTTTGCATCAGAAGCAAAAGCCCGTTGATCGCGACCGTCGTAAAGCGCGTGTCATCGTACATTTTCACCTCTGCGGAAATCTCTTTTGCGAGAGAAACACCCGCCGCGCCCGCAAGATCGCTGATCTCGTTGCCGATGGAATAGAGGATGACGGACGGATGGTTGAAGTCCTTTTCCGTCATCGCACGAATATCCCCTCTCCAATTCGCATTGAAGTCGTTAGCGTAGTCGTCGGGAGACTTGGGCATCTGCCACATATCGAACGCCTCGTCCATCACATACATGCCGAGCTCGTCGCAGGCGTCCAGAAGTGCGCGGCTTGCCGGATGGTGCGCTGAACGGATTGCATTGAATCCGGCGTCTTTGAGAATGCGCACACGGCGATATTCGGCGTCGCGAAACGTCCTGACGCCGATGATCCCGTTATCGTGATGGATACACGCGCCGCGCAGTCTGACCTGCCTGCCGTTGACTTTTAATCCCTCAGAAGCGCTGACGGAGAGCGTGCGGATCCCGAAACGCTCTTCGGCGGTATCGACCGTTCTACCGTCCTGCAAAAGCTCCACGCGGCACATATAGAGCGACGGGGTTTCAGCGCTCCATAACTTGGGGGCTTTTATTTCAACAGGATACGCCCCCGCCCCTTCCGCTTTTGCATAAAGATCGGAGACGAGAACATCGCCGCAGCAGACCTGAATATGCAGATCTGCCGGTTTCTCCTGCGAGAGTGTTACGCCGATCTGCAACACCGCCCGCTCTTCATCCGCCTGTACCGTTTTCACCTGCACGCCGTTACCAACGATATGGAAAGGTTCCGCCACAAGCAGATTTACGTTTCTGTAAATGCCGCCGCCCGTATACCAACGGCTGTCATCGCCCGTTTTGCAGACGACCTTCACGGCGTTCTTCTCTCCGAACCGAAGATATTTTTCCAGCGAAACGCAGAATTCCGTATATCCGTTCGCGTGCGTTCCGACGCAATTCCCGTTCACATACACGAGCGCATGATTCTGTACGCCCTCGAATTCGAGAAAAATGCACTTATCCTGCCATGCAGCAGGCGCCTCAAAGACTTTTACATACTCCCACGTGCCGTTGGGATAAAACGCTTTCTTTGTTCCGTTAAACTGTGCGGGAACGCGCGTTTCGCCGATGATTGCGTCATGCGGCAGCACGACGTTCTCCCAGTGCAGGGAAAATTCATGCGAATCGCCCTGCTTTTTGAACTGCCACCCGTCGTTGAATAAAATGCGCTGCATACGTCACCCCGCCTGCCGTACGATATCTAAAATGTCGCTGAATTTATCGATCTTATAGGTCGCCTTCCGGTTATTTTTTGCATCGCCGATCCCGATACTTGCGAACCCTCCGAGATACGCGGCGTCGATCCCCGCTTTGGAATCCTCCACCACCAGGCTCTCGTAAGGACGCCCGCCCAGCATATCGAGCGCCTTGATAAAGACTTCGGGATGGGGCTTGGAATGTGTGATGATCGTCCCGTCGGCAACGCCGTCGAAAAAATCATCGAGACCGAGCCGTTTTAAGATTAGTTTCGCATTTTTGCTCGATGAGCCGATCGCCATTTTCAGCCCCATGCGCCTGAGCTCTTCCAACGTAGCTTTCGTCTCGGGGGATAAGCTCGATTTGTTCATCTGCCCGAGGAGTCTTACATAGATCTCGTTTTTACGCTCGCAAAGTTTGTTCTTCTCTTCCTGTGTATAGGTGCGCGTCGCACGCTCCAATATGATATTCAGACTCTCCATGCGCGAAACGCCGCGCAGCCGTCTGTTGATCTCTTCGTCAAAGTATATTCCTTCTTCGTCTGCGATTTTCTTCCACGCCTGATAGTGAAAGCGATCCGTATAGCAAATAACGCCGTCAAGGTCAAAAATAATTGCACGATATTTCATAAGTCTACCTGATTTTTCCATATTTCCGCTGCGTTTTCGGTCGTGCGCAATACTCACTTTCCCCCCCCCGAATACGATTCAATGCCCACACCAAACGATATGAGCATTGAACGTACCGCGGGATAGCCCGTGTAATTTGCATCGGCTGACGGAACGCAAAGTCGGGCGGCGTTGACAGAAATCTTTATGCCATATTTGGGGGGAGGAGGACATGAATATCCGCTGCAGCTGCCCGCACTTTTTCTTCCGCACGATATTTTGTAAAGGGGGATTAAAATCAAAGAATTTACCGATGCATGGGATGAACTGATATAAAAACTTATTCTGCTGTGGTCGCCGAAGTAACTGTTGCCGCGCTGTCACAAACGATGAACGTATCGCTTGCCGTGCATACGCCGTCCTCATCCACTGTAATGGTCACGACGTAATCGCTGCTTGCGCCGCTCTCTGCGTCCGTGAGTTCCCACGTTGCCGTGTAAGTATAAGCACCCGTGCGTACAACCGTTGCCGTGCCGATCTCCATGCACATCATATAGTACATGGGGTTGGAAGCTTCCAAATCGGGATCTTTTGCATCCGTCACAAGGCAGAAGTCCATCATGTACCCGCCGCCGACATCGACCTGCGTGGTCACATTGAGCGTTGCGGTTGCATCATCGAAATCCACGGCGAGGGAGATATTGTAGTCGTAGTGAACGGGATTTCCCTGCTCATCCGTCGTATCGGATATTCCTGTCCCGCTCATTGTGACGGCACCGGTCGTCTCCGTGACTTCGGCAAGCGGTAATGCCTCTGCATGAACGCCCGTGACCTGCACCGTCGCGGAGCATTTGCCTGCGGCATCCAACGTAACGGGAACGGTCATAGCCGTATCGCCCGAACCCCAGGTTGCCTCATAGGTACCGACGCCCGTGCTTGCAAGCGTACCCGTGCCGATCTCCATGGCGCTCATGTAATACATCGGATTGGACGCCTCGATCTCGGGATCCTTGGCGTCGGTCACAAAGCAGAACTGCATAATATATCCGCCGCCGACATCTACGCTCGCGACCACGTCCAAAACGGCTTCCTTGCTTGTAAAATCAATGGAGAGCGTTGTGGTGATGGGAAGCGTAGACCCGTTTCCGTCGACCATAGTGCTCTCAGCCGCAAGATACGTTATACCCGTCTTTTCGAGCGCTGCAACGGTCTCCTTTTTCTCATAGCCGCAGACGGTGCAAGTAGATGTTCTTTCGCCTTCGGAATTATAGGTCGCCTCCTTGGTCACCTCGCCTTCGTTGAAGGTATGATCTGCTTTATCGTTGACCTCGGTGCAACCTTCATCGGTACAGGCGTGCCAATGCGACGTTGCATCGCTCGACCAATCCTCGCTCCATGTGTGGCTGTTCCCGCCGCAGGCGGCAAGCGCTGCCGTAGCCCCTACTGCAAGTGCGCCCGCAAGCACGGTCGCGAACAGTTTTGTGCCTTTTTTCATAATCTTTCCTCCGAATTTTTTTACGCTGAAAGCGCTGATTCCTTATTCCTTCACGCCGCCCGCGACGACCGCTTTTTCCAGACGCTTCTGGAAGAACGGGAACGCCACGATGATGGGCAGGCTCGCTGCGATGACCGCCGCATACTGAATGAGATAGCGGCTGTAATCGGGATTGCTCGACTGCAGGAAGTTGGTATTCTGATCGATACAACGCTGCACGAAGAGCTGCAAGGGCCACCATTCCGTATCGTAAGGGATATAGATACGTGCGGGCAACCACGAGTTCCACGTTCCGACGACTGTATTCAGCATGATGACGGCGCTCATATTGCCGACGAGCGGGAGCATGATATTGAAGAAGATCCTCCACTGTCCCGCGCCGTCGATCACGGCGGCTTCATACATTTCCCTCGGTACGCCGTTGAAGGCGTTCATCATCATGACGAGGAACATCGTGTTCGTACACCCCGGGATGATGAGCGCGAGCGGACTGCCGACAAACCCATAGGAACGATAGATCATATAGGTAGGCAGCATACCGCCGCCGAACATCATGGGGATCATCACGAACGTGATCATAAACTTTTTGAGCTTGGTCTGCCGGCTCATGGCATATCCTGCCGACGCGGAGATGAACCAGCCGAGGAGCGTTGTGGCGACAGTATAGAAAATCGTGTTTCCGTAGCCGCGGACAATCTCAAGATCACTGAACAGATGTGCATAGCCATCGAAATTGATCTTGCCGACCGGCCACCAGACCATTTTCCCGAGATAGTCGTTGTACAGGGTGTATCCATCGGAGATGGAGCACATGAGCACATACCAGATGGGAATGACCGAACAGAACGCGACCAATCCGCAGAGAATTATAACGACAACATCTACCATCCGGTCGACGGCACTTGGATGTTCGACCATGGAGGTGCTTCTCTCTTCTTCTTTGTTCTTGACTTTTCCGAACATGTCACACCTCCTCAGAACAGCGACGAGCCGCTCAACTTCTTACTGAGCTTATTGGATCCGACCAGAAGAATGGTTCCGACAACCGATTGGAAGAGACCTGATGCCGCCGAAAGCGCATAGTCCTGATTGCCTGCATCGAATGCAAGACGATAGGTATAAGTATACAACGTATCGGCTACATTAAAGTTCTTAGGTGCATACAGCAGAAGGATATTATCAAAACCCGTCGTAAAACCAAGCCCCACGTTCATGACGAACATCATGACGATCATGGGAGAGATACAGGGGAGCGTGATATACCACAGCCGCTGCAATCTTGTAGCTCCGTCGAGCGCAGCCGCCTCGTGCAAATCTCCGTTAACCATGGAAATAGACGCAACATACATGATGGAGCCCCAGCCGATACCCTGCCAGATACCCATAAAGGTATACATCAGCCAGAACACAGGGATCTGATCGTTGATGATCCAATCCGACCCCTGCCCCGTGAGCCAGGTGGAGATAACGCCGTTGAGTCCGAAAAAGGAGGTAAACAGCGAACAGATGACCACCGCCGCCACAAAGTTTGGCATATACGAGAGCGTCTGTACCGTGCGCTTATATTTCTTGCTGCGGAGCAGACTTAAAAGCAGAGCAAAGATGATGGGAGCAATAAATTGGATGGTGATCTTTAAAAGCGCGATCACAACGGTGTTGCCGAGAACCTGCCAGAACTTTTCTGCCGTGAACAACTCGATAAAGTTATCGAACCAGACCCACTCGCTCCCGAAAATGCCGTCTACGATGCGGAAGTCCTCGAATGCCATGACGATACCGAACATCGGCACGTAGCACATGAGCAGGAAAAACACAAATGCAGGAATAAAAAGCGTATAGACCTGCCAGTTTTGCATAAAGTCCTTTTTCCAGCTCACCTTTTTGGGCTTCTTCTCGGATGCAGCTCTGCCGCTCTGTCCGGCGGCAAGCTGCTCCGCATCATCACGTTCCGCTGCAGGCGGGATGGTTACATCTGCCTCTGCCTGCAACACAACATCTTCCTTTTGTTCCATACTGCCTCCCTTTCAGGCGATCGGATATTCGTCAATATAAGGCTGAAGAAGATCGCAGATATCATCGACGTTATAGCGTCTCAGCATGCTGCACCAAGTGCTCCAGTCGCTGTCGCTCATGCCGTCCTCAATAAACCGATATGCCTGCCCCTTCATGTATTCCAGTACGCGGTTCAAAGACGTCTGAACTTCGGAATACTCGTCCGGATCCATATTGCTCATGGCAACGCTTCCGAATACACTTCCCTTGTTGGGGAAGTCACTCCATGCGCGGAGCGTATCTTCATACGTCTCCGCATAGCCGTAGTCGACGCTCTCCACGAGCTGCAACCCGGGGAGTTTATCGAGGCTCGCCGCGATGGAAAGGCTGCCCGAATCGTTTACGATCACGTCGCTGACGCGATATCTTCCGTCCTCTCCGATGGAATACGCACCGTCAGACAGACCGAACTCATCGTAGAACGAAGTATCAACCTTCCCTTCGTCGAGCTGCTCCTTGGAAAGTCCCAGGGTACGGGTGACCGCCCCCTCTTCCGAATAGAGATAATCGAGGAAAGTGAGGAGCGGTTCAAGATCCTTCCCCTCTGCGCTGTTCATGAGATAGAAACCCGAGGGAACGACCGTCTCGCCAAAGCGTGTCGTGTGCGGCACGACGTACTGATTCTCACTCGTGCCGTAAACATCGTTGATCGGCCAGCGACAGCCCATACCAAAGAAATTCTCTGCCGCGGCGGAATTCGTATTGCGCAGTCTCCCGCCGATGGTACTCTCCAAGCCGCACCACATGCCCACCTTGCCCGAACGGACGGAGCCGTCGTCGATAGAGAAGTGCTGATCGCCGCTGCGGTTGGCAAACGATTTGTCGAGCCAGCCCTCTTCATACCAATTATGCACGCAATCAAAGTACGCCTTTGTAGAGCTCTCCGTTCCGCCGAATCTCACCTGATTGTCGGTATCGGCATACCATGCAAGCGACCCTTCGCCGAAGCAGGAATTGAGTCCGCCCGCCCACGTGTAGCCTTCGTAGTAAATACTCGTGCAGTAACCGTCGCTGATGCCGAGGTCGGCAAGCGCCGTTTCAAAGATGCCGAACATCCACTCCCAGTCGGAGATATAAGCAGGATCGGACCCGTCCCAATCGGCATCGACGTTCGCCTGATACCAGGTGCGTTTCGTCTCGTCGTACCAACTCGGGAATACAACATCGTCTTCCCAGCTGTCAACATCGCTGTCATCGGTAAATCCGCCCGTGAATTTTGCCCCGGTGGAAGGATTGGTGCCGTATTCAACGATCCAGTCCCTGCGGTACACCATGCCCTCGTAGTTATAGGGGTTGCTCTCATTCACGATGGCAAGCGACAAAATCTTTTCTTCCCCGTCAATATTATAGACAACCTGTTCCTTCAGCTTGGGATTGGAATCGATGAGCGCCTTATAGTTGGGCATATACTGCTCGACAAGATCGGTCAGATCGAGAATATAGCCGTTGTCGTACATGACGGGCGCGGGATCGGCGACGGAATTCTGCATAAGCGTGGGGAAGTCGCCGCTTGTGATCATCGTGGAATAATTCCCCTGCGGATCGGAGGGCGGGACGAGAAATTCGATCGTGAACTTCTTTTCGCCGTTCTCGTCCGTCAAAAGATAGTTGAGCACGGGGTTTTCTGCGTAATCGCTGTAATACTCGTTGCTCTGCGCAGAATACAGCCAGATGGTGTAATCACCGCTGCCGCTGCATCCCGCAAGCCCCACAGCCGTACCTGCCGCCATAACGGCGCACAGGCTCAATGCACAAAGTTTACTTGCTTTCTTCATCACGATTTCCTCCCTTTTTCTTTTTGATGATGATCACTGCCGCCACAACCGCCACTGCAACGACCGTTGCGCCGCCGACGGAAAGCCCTACGATCAATCCGACGTTCGGTCCTTCCGGCTCATTGGGATCGGTACCGGGCTCAGGATCGAGATCCGGATCGACAGGCGTATCGGCCTCGATGACTTCCGCGTACTTCTCATTCAGGAATTCGACGTACGATACATACGCACTGTAAGAATCAAATGTATTTCTGTCAACGTGCCCGCCCTCCGAATAGAATGCCGTGACGAGATCCTCTGTATCCATGAACATGCTTGCTACATCGTAAAAATCTTCGCCGTGATGAAAGTCAACTGTCGTATCCTGACGGCTGTATGCGAGATACAGCGGAGGCGTATCGACATCGACCTGTTCGTACGGACTCCATGCGATCGCAAGCTCGTCAATCTCCGCCTTATAATCGGCGTCCGTGGCATAACGTTCAAAATCCATACCGCTTCCAAGGTATGCAGCCATGTTGACAATATCATCGCCCGTGAAGATCGTCGGTCCGCAGACGGAGATCGCCGCCTGAACATCGCTCGAATACTCCGCGTTGCCCATGGAGAGATCTTCGAAAGGTTCCCCCTCTTCGTCGTTGGTGGTCGCCATCAGGAGCGCAAGCCCCGCGCCTGCGGATTCGCCCATCGCCGCAATGAAGCGGGTATCCAGCTTATACTGCTCGGCATTGGCGCGCAGGAACCGAACCGCCGCCTTCAGATCGTAGAGCATCTGCGGCATGCCGCCTTCGCCGTATGTAGTAACATTATCTGCCGTAGTCGCCTCCGTCAACGTATACTCCGCACTGACAAAGGCATACCCCTGAGCAAGGAAGTACTCCTTCGTGGTATCGAGCAGACAGTTCTTTCTGTCGCCCGTAATATAGCCGCCGCCGTGAATCCAGAACACCACGGGGTAGGATTCTTTCCCCGTTTTAGGCAGCGTGATGTCCACATAGTTGCTGCCGTTCTGCTTGTCATCCGAAACGGTAGCGACGTCTGCGTAGACCTCTTTTTCAACCTTATCCCAAGGTTGTTCCTCAATCTCTTCGGGTTCGCCCGTGATCCACTCGATGCTGTTGTATGTAAATTCTCCGATGAAGGAGACAAGCGTCATGACGGGGTCACCCTCTTCAAACAGCGCCTCTTTGGTGCGGTATGTGAGCGTCGCCGTACTCCCGTCCGTCATCTGATCTTCCAAAGAAACGCTCGGGGAAAACGCCATGCTTGCCAGCCAACCCGCATCACCGACGCCGATGCCAACGATTGTTTCCGTAGAGAGATCAAACGAGGGCGTCTGCCCGTTCGGATATGTAAAAACATACTCATCCGGATCATGTTTCCCCTGGGTCGTCAGGATCATACCGCACTGGAACGTATCGTCTACCGCCCCGCCGCCATAGTTGCCGTGCTTGGTCATGGTAACATTGAGTTCAAACCCGATGATCTTGGTATAGTCATCCGGACGCTGCACGCTCGCGTCGATCCAATACACATCCATCGGATCGCCCATGTATTCGTCCGATCCCTGTCCCGTCTTGCCGGCGTATGTGATTTCCGTATTTGAATCCTCTGCCCTTGCCGTGAGCCCCATAAACGGAACGAACAAAAGTGTTGCAAGGAAGATGATCCCCAACAACAGCGATGCCTTCCCGATCTTGCCCCTTTGCATATAACTCCTCCTGATCATCTATAATTTTCGGCTTTGCCGATCGATCCGATAAATGTTTTTTGCGGATTTCATCCGCAAAAAGGGCACGTGCCCTTTGTTCTCTGCGATTATTTTAACAAGCGTATCCTCTATATTCTTTCAAAATCATGTTTATTATATCAAAATAATTACTTTCTTTTATTTTCAAACAAAAAATGTTCTTTTTTATATCTCGCAATCAGAATAGCAGTTTTCACAGACCTATTCTTACAAAATCATGTTTCTTTTTACAAAATATTTACTTTTATTTTGGACTGTGATATAATGTTCGCAGGGAAAAACACATGAATCAAGATAAAATCGAGTATTATTTGAAATCGCTGCAAAAAATTTTGGATATCCCCATTGTCTACGGAGATTTCGGCGGTCCGCTCCGCTACTACCAGCCCTTTCTGCTTTCAACGGGAGAGAACGAGCTTGGATTTATCGTGGATCGCCTGCAAAATGTCTTTGCGAAGTTCAGGAATTCCCATGCGATGTATTTTATCCATGAAAGCCTCGTGATGCTTGGCATCGTCATCAACCAGGAAACAAAGCAATTTGTTTTCGTCGGTCCGATTGCACAGCAGAGTGCGACGGAGCGCGATATTTCGGACTACCTGTTTGCCGCAGGGCTCAGCGCTGACACAACGCAAAAAATGGCAGAATATATGAATGCAGTCCGTCCCTTAACCTTGGACGGACTGCAGCAACTCCTGTGCAATATCAATTTGGTGCTCAACGACGAAATGCTCACCGCCGGAGATCTCATCAGTATTTACGACAGCGAGAACGCGAACAAAATCAATTTTGCCAATCGTGAATTTGAGTCGGATACGGAACGATTTGAACAGGAAAACACCTTTTTGACGGAGAGCTTCAATAACAAGCTCAACTATTGCGTGATGAACGGAGACATGGACGGACTTGCAGAGCTCCTCAATCAGATGGGACAAGTCCCCTATCAGGAGACTGCGCAGACGAATTCTCTCAAAGACTTTAAAATCGTCGCATTCGGCAGCGTTTTTGCGGCAGAGACGACTGCCGCAAAGAGCGGCGTGCCCGCACCCGATCTCACCCGTATCAAGCAATTTTATCTCGGGCGCATCGATGCAAGCCGCAGTCTTGACGATCTGCATCAGCTCATCATCAGCGCCATCTTTGAATTTACAAAATGCGTAAAGGAGCATCTGGAACAAAAGACGGATAACCCCGCCATTAACCGCGCGATTCATTATATCAAAGTCAATATCAATTCCAAGCTGCTTGCGGAGGACATTGCAGGCGCTCTGCATATCAACCTGCACTACCTGTTCACGAAATTCAAACAAGAAACGGGAAAGACGCTGACGCAGTTTATTAACGAAGAAAAGATAAAAAAAGCTTGCTACTACCTGATGTTTACGGATAAATCCCTGATTGAGATCTCGACGTATCTTTCCTTCTCATCGCAGAGCTACTTCCAGACGATCTTCCGCAAAGTAACAGGGCAAACCCCCACACAATGGAGAAAAAACAATGCTAAATTATAGGAAGAGGATCGCAAGACCCTCTTCCTGTCTTTTTCTCTTATTTCGTTTGAACGGATAACTTTAATGAGAAAAGCCGTTTTTCGCCTTTTTCAATTGTCGCAAAAGAAAACCGATCATCCAGTTCCGTCGTACAGGGCTCCAGCCCGAGGGCATAGTCGCCCGATGCCATGCTCTTCCACTCCACAAAGTGCGGAAGTGTCTCCTGCGACCATTCCAGGGTGAACTGCTTGCCGAGTGCCGCGTTTTTCAGTGTGACGCGCGGCGTTTTCAGGCGGAGAAAATAGCACATCTCCTCCTCGTTGTCAACGGGCGTGCCTATCTTTTTGCGCTCTGCGAGATGCTCCGCCGCCCACGGCGTACGGGGAATGATCTCCTCGGCATCGTCGAGGAGCTCCGCGCCCGCATCCAACATGGGATAACCCACGTTGACGTGGTACAAAAGGCAGTAGTCCTCGGCGCGCGTGCCACAGTTTTCCAAGGTATCGGTAATTTCCAGCGTCTCCGAACCGACCGCCGAACACACGCGGCGGCGAAAGAACAGGTTTTTCCCAAAGAGCGCCGTTTCGCGTACTTCCGCCTCAATGAGGATACCCTTTTCGTTCACCTCCGCGCGCGTCACGCGGGCGGGCGTATTGTGATGGGAGCCGTGCAGTTCAAACCCCTCCCGCGCGCCCACGCTGTCCAGCCCGCAGGTATAGAGCATCCCGCCCTCGAAGCGACCCGAAAACGGCACTTCCCGCGCGGTAAACGCGTTTTTGGAGAGAAAAGAAACATTCTGCCCCATGTGATAGAGCTGCATCACGTCAAGCGCCTTGCTCTCATTCAGAAGAAAGCGGAGCCTGCCGTTGTCGCAGTCGAGAACGCGCAGCCCGCGCACCGCCCCTTCCGTCATCTCATAGCGGCGGATGGAGGCGATTTGCGCAAAATTTGAGATACGTCCGTCCATTTTTGCGACCTCACATCCCGCTGAACACCTTAAGCGTTGCCAGCGCGTTCTCCTCCATCGCCTTCTGCGCATGAAGCGCCATATCGTGGAAGAACCCCTCGGGCCGCACTTCGGAAAGTGCTTTCGCTGCCGCATAGCCCGCGTACGACATATAGGTATAGTAGTTGATCTTGTTAATGCCGCGACGGATGACGTCGCGGTATACTTCTTGCGAAATGCCGCTGCCGCCGTGCATGACGAGCGGAATATCCGTCACCTTACGCACTTCGTCGATGATATCGAGATTGAGAACGGGCGTTCTTTTATAGATGCCGTGCGCCGTACCGAAGGCGATGGCGAGCGCGTCCACGCCCGTCCTTGCGAGAAAATCGGGCACGAGTTCCGGCTTTGTATAGAGCACCGCAGGATCGGCGGCTGTTTCACCTCCCCCGCCTTCACGGGCGGGAAGTGCCCCCAATTCCGCCTCCACATCCACGCCATGCGCATGGGCATAGGCAACGACTTCCGCCGTGCCTCGTACATTCTCCTCATAGGGAAGGGTGGAATAATCGATCATGACGGATGTAAAGCCGAGCCCGATCGCTTGCTTGCAGTAATCAAAGTCCTCGCCGTGGTCGAGGTGGACGCACACAGGCACGCTGCTGCGCTTTGCGAGCTCCGCCATGACGGGGCCGATCTTCTGCAGGGGCGCAGCCTCTTCGTGGCACTGCGCGTGCGCAATGATGACGGGAACGTTCAGCTGTTCCGCCGCGGAGAGCACGGCGAGCAGACATTCGAGGTTTGGCGTATTGAAACTGCCGACGGCGCGCCCGCTACGTTTGGATATGGCAACAACTTCTTTCATGGATGCTAACATGATTTACTCCTCGATCCTGACGATATCATACTTTAAGTAGGTGGAGAACGCCTCTTCGAGCACGCTCTTCATGTGCCCCACGCCGACGGTGGTATGGTGCTTGAACCCGCCGCGCGCCAGGCGCAGGAGCTTGTTCTGCAGGTCTGGGATCTTGGCAACGCCGCCGCAGCCGAAGTAACTCTCCTCGATGGGCTCTCCCGTGAACTTTGCCTCGCTCACATACACTTTCAGTCTGCCGTTCTCGGTAAAGCAGTTGGAGAACGTCATATCGAACGCGCCGATGCGCCCCTCGTTGGTGCCCCAGCCGGAACCGGGATCGTTTTTGGCGAACATTTTGTGTTCGGTGACGTGCCCGCGCCCCGCCATGAGCGACTGCGCAACGGGCCCGCAGTGAAACAGGATGACCTTGTTTTCACCGTCGCCGTAGTTGTTGTTCCAATCGAGGCAAGCCGTCGGTTTTCCGCTTGCAAGCGCCATCGCACGCATGGTGATGGCGGACGTCAGATCGATCTCGCAGGAGGCGACGACGCCGCGGTCGTTGAGTTCGGATAACAGCACGCACGGGCAGACGCGCAGGATGGTCTCCATCTCATTCCAGCAGCGCAGGGAAATGGCATCCAGCCTGTATTCCTCGATATACTCATCAATAACAACGGAGATCTTGGCGAGCGTAAGTTTATTCTTTTCGGGCACCCTTGTAAAGTCGGTATAGGCTTCCAGCCGCTTTTCCCTGGCGAGCACGGCGGGATCGTCGTCCCTCTTGTTCTGCACTTTGAAGATGAGCTCGGACAAATCAAAGCTCTCCACATTGATGCCGTAGCGTTGCAGGGCAACTTCGTCAAAGCGCACCGTTTTGAAGGCGGTCGTGCGCGCGCCGATACAGCCGAGGTTGAACCGTTTCATCCCCTTCACCACGCGGCAGACCGCGGCGAAGTCGTCGAGATTTTTACGGAACGCGGCGCTTAGAGGGTGCACGACGTGCGGCTTCATCACCGTGAACGGGATGTTGTACTGATAGAACACGTCCGTCACGGAAAATTTGCCGCAGAAGGCGTCGCGGCGGTGGGCAAAGTCCATTTTGCCGATCTCGTCGGGATACGCCTGCATGAGGATGGGAACGCCGGCATCCTGCAGCGCCGTCACCGCGCCGTTTTCATCGATAAAGATGGGCATGCACAAAATGACGCCGTCGTACTCGCCCTCATGGCTCTTCAGCCAATCGTGATAGAGCCGCCCCTCTTCGCGCGTTTCCACCGCGCCGTAACGGGTGGCATGCTCGTCCATGAAGAGCGCCTCATGTCCCGCGTCCGTCACGGCTTTGATCATGTCCTGCCGCGCGCCCGCGATGAGTTCTGCGGGCATGAACCCGCGGTTTCCGAAAAACAGTGCAAATTTCATATCAGTAAAACTCCTTCAGGGTTTGATATAATTTCCGGTATTTTTGGTACTTCCCCGCATAGATCCCCTGATACTTCTCCTGCGGGACATAGTTGTCCTTGTACCGCACGAATGCCCTGCGGGCATCCGCAAGATCGCTGCACGCGCCGAGCGCCACGGCGCAAAGCATGGCGCAGCCGCACAGTCCCCCTTCCGAGGAGCGCAGCGTTCGTACAGGAATGCGGAGAATATCGCTCTTGATCTGCAGCCACAGCGCCGAGTTGGCGCCGCCGCCCGTCGCCGTCATCTCCTCCACATGGATGCCGAATGATTCGGCAGTCTCCAGATTTAGTTTCATTTCAAAGGACGTCCCTTCCAGGACAGAACGATACAGGTCGAGATCGGTCGTTTCCTTGGTGAGATTCAAAAACGCACCCTTCGCATTTTTGTCCTGAAATGGTGTTGCGCAGCCCGCGAAGTACGGGAGCATCAGAACGTCGGTGAGCGGACGGTCACGCCCTTCGAGGTAGGCAAACTGTTCTTTCTCCTCCCCCTTGTAGCCGTGCAGAATATCACGGCGGAACCAATTGACAACGACGTTGGAGGTATAATTGAACATATAGGTGCAATAGCAGTCCTTGAGGAAGGGAACGACGCAGTAGCCCATTTCGCCGAATCTGAGATCGGTGGGTGCATTGTCGAATACAGCAGTGATGCACTCCACCGTACCCATCCCGTCCGACGCTTCCCCGCCCGCAATCACGCCCGCACCGATGGTCGCGCACACCTGATCGTGACTGCCGAGCACGAGCTTACAGCTGCCCGAAATTCCGAGCGCTTCCTTGACCGATTCCCTGAGTTCCCCCACGATGCTGCCCGTGGGCATGGGACGGGAAAAGAGCGCCTTATCAATGCCGAGTTTCTGTAAGATCTCTTCCGAAAATTGTTTATGGTGCACGTCAAACACGCCCGTGCGCGCCGCGAGGGAGTAGTCGATGACCCGCTCTCCCGTCAGGAGGTACCCGAGGTAGTCGCAGATAAGCAGAAGCTTGTCCGCCCGCTCGTAGACTTCGGGGCAGTTGTTTCTGATCCAAAGAAGCTTGCTCACCGAATACATGGCATCGGGCACGGTACCCGTGACGGCAAAGAGCCGCCCGCTCCCCACCTTCCCGCGCACATACTCCGCCTCTTTCTCCCCGCGGAGATCGGTATACAGCATCGGGTAAAACAGCACTTCGTCCGTCTTGTCAAGCAGGACGAAGGACTCCCCGAACGAGGAGATGCACACGGCGGCATACCCTTTCGGCGCCAATTCTTTCATCATGCCGAACACGCGCGTGCGAATGCCAGCGATATCCACATACAGCCCGCCTTCCCGTTCGGCAAGCGGGTATTCTTCACTCCGATAGGCGAGAATTTCGCCGTCCTCCGAAAAGAGCTGGCACTTGCAGCACGTCGTGCCCACGTCAAGGCTCAGAAAGTTCATTGCCACCCCTCCTTTTTTGCATATTGTACTTGCTTTTTTTCCCACAATATAGTATCATTTGTATTGTAATATGGTAATTTCGTATTTTATTTTACTTGTATGAATGTCAACCTTCAAAAGATGCAGGAACTCCTGCACGATTTCTACAATTTAACGGGCATCAAGATCTGCATTTACGACAGCGCGGAAAACGAACTGTGCTACTATCCCGAAAAGCTCAGTCCCTTCTGCCGCGCCCTACGAAAAGACGCCGCCGCAGATGAAGCGTGCCGCGCATGCGACAGAAATGCCTTTGCCGCCTGCAAAAAGTCGCACCGACGGGCGGTCTACACCTGTCATGCCGGGCTTTTGGAATGTTTTTCCCCCATTCTGTACCGGGATCAGATCATCGGATATATCGTCATCGGACAGATCCGCACGCAAGCCGATGCCCCCGGGCATATCGGCGAAGCGATTCGTCCCCTCTACGAGGCGCTCCCCGCCCTGCCGATGGACAAGATTAATTCCGCCATCCATATCCTGGATGCCTGCGCAGGATATGAGTACCTCAAAACGCTCGTGAGCAATTATGATGAGCGCATCGACGCGCGCATCGCGGCATTTATCGAAGAGCACCTCTCGGATGAACTGTCCGTCGCCATTTTGTGCAGACAGTTTTCTCTTTCCCGTACGGAACTTTACGCCCTCTTCAAAGAATACTTCGGCACGACGCCTGCGGACTTCATCAAAGAGCGCAGAATGCAAAAGGCGCGCATGCTTTTGCAGCACACGCACCTTTCCGTCGGGCTTATTGCCCAACAGTGCGGGATCCCGGACTACAACTATTTCTCCAAACAATTCAAAAGGACATTCGGGCTTTCCCCTTCGGCATTGCGTAAATCCGCCAATAACGCCGACCTCTTTTCATGATACTCCGAAATCTCCAACTCCAAGGCGGCGAAGATGCTCTCCGCCTTTTCCTTTGGAATGACTGTCAGGTCGGGAATGCCGTTGATGTAGACTTTAAGTCCGAGCGGGTTTTCTTTGAGTTGTACTTCTTGCATAAATTGCCTCCTTTTTTCTTATGGTAGCACTTTATGCAAATGAAAGGAACACCCTGTTTACCACTTGTTTCTATCCTCTCCACAACCTGTTTCTATCCTTTTCCCCACCTTGCCATCGGTTTTGGTTGTTGGGGATCGGATGGTATCAGAAAAAGCCTTTGCCGTCAAGGGAAAAAATGATTGCTTAAGACAAAAAAGCCGAGCACACCGCTCGGCTTTTTTGTGTATGCGAGCAACCGGACAAACGCGGTGTGCTCATTGCTTCTGTACGCGACGATGACGCAATCATTTTATTCTGCGGCGATGCCGAACCTTCCGAATAACGATAAACGCCTCTTCCTTGACGGCTTGGCTTTTTCCGATGTTGGTTTGGTGTGTTTGGTTGGAATGAATCCTGCACAAGGCGAATGGAATGGTGTGCATCAGGTTGTCCCGAGGTTGTCCGAGGTGAGAATTTGGTTGTCCGCAGGTATGAAACAGGTGGCGGCGAGGTCGTTTCATTCCATTTTCGTTTGTGCTACGCTGACTGCACACATCACTTCGGAGGTATTTCTATGAAACAAGCAATCATCTACGCAAGAGGCATGGAACGCGGCGCGCTGAAAGAGCAACTTGCCGTTTGCAGACTGTACGCGGCTTGCTGCGGCTATCGTATCGTGCGCATCATCTGCCAGAGAAGCACTGAGCCCTCTGTTCGGCGGCTCTCCCGCTGCCCTGCCGAGAATATCATTGTCGCATCGCCTGCCGTGCTCGGAAGCCCCTATCTCTTCCTTTGGCGGCGGCAGCAGCTCAACCTTGCAGGCAAACGCGTGCTCTGCGCAATGCAAATCAGCTTACAGGAGGAAACCGCATGAAAGGCGCTGTTATTTACGCAAGATATTCCTGCGAAAAGCAGAATGATCAGTCCATTGAAAGCCAGCTCCGCGTATGCCGCGACTTTGCAGAGAAAAACGGGCTGACGATCATCGACACCTATGCTGACCGTGCAACCACCGGGACGAACGATAACCGCGCGGAATTTCAAAGAATGCTTGCAGACGCGGAAAAGCCCGTACTTTGGGAAATTGTCCTCGTCTACGCCATTGACCGATTCGGCAGAAATTCCATCGAGATCGCTCTGAACAAGCAAAAATTAAAGAAGAACCATAAGACGCTCATCTCTGCAACCCAACGCACGTCGGAAAATATTGACGGCACAAAAAACCTCGACGGCATTCTTCTCGAAAACGTCTATATCGGACTCGCTGAATATTACTCCGCCGAGCTCTCGCAAAAGATCCGCCGCGGAAACCTTGAAAACAGAAAAAAGGGACTGTACACCGGAGGCATCCTCCCTATGGGATACCGTGCCATTAACAAGAAAGTTGTCATAGAAGAGGATGAGGCACGAGTCGTGCGTTTCATCTATGAGCAATATGCCGCGGGGGAAATCGTGAGAGATATTACAGAACGCCTGCAAGCACAAGGGATCAGTTTCCACGGAAAACCTTTTTTACTGAATACAGTTTATCATATCTTACGGTTGGAAAAATATACGGGCATCTGTCGGTACGGTGGCACGGTTTACACGGACATTTTCCCCGCCATTATTCCAAGGCCTCTCTATGATAAAGTACAGGAGATGTTGCGCTATAATAAAAAAGGCAGCCGGAGCGTTGTCACAGAATATCTTCTGCGCCAAAAGCTCATCTGCGGGCTGTGCGATACCAATATGCAGGGCGAGGCAGGAACATCGCGCAACGGAACAGTCATGCACTATTACAAATGTATGAGACGTAAACGAGAAGGCACCTGCACAAAATCCATTCTCCCGAAAGAAAAATTTGAGCAATTTATAATCGGCATCGTCTGCCAACTTTTTGGAGATCGGACGACAACGGACAAAATTGCAGATGAAATCATGCGCATACATGAAAGGCGAATGAGCGATCAATCCGTCTTGCAGCTTTTAGAGCGCGACAGGGAAGAAGTGACACGCTCGCTTGCAAACATCATGAAGGCGATCGAACGAGGCATCTTCAATGAGACGACCAAGGCGCGCATGGACGAGCTGGAACAACGGCGCAATGAGATCGACGACAAAATCGCCATAGAACAGTGCAAAAATCAAAACCGCCTGACGAAAGACAAAGTCATCAGCTACCTGACCAATCCGCTCCGTCAAGTGCCAAGGCGGTTGATCCGCGCTTTGATCGAGAAAATCATTGTTTTTGACGATAAGATCCGGATTTTCTTCAAATATACAAAGACATCCCCCGAGGATACTCCTTGGGAGATGTCTGCCTATCCCGGTTCGGATAGTTCCAATATGGTGGAGCTAAGGGGAGTCGAACCCCTGACCTTTTGAATGCCATTCAAACGCGCTACCAACTGCGCTATAACCCCATATATGATTGCTTTACGGAAACTGATTTTATAACGCTCTCTTGAATGGCTTTGCGGCGCGTCGAGGGAACCTCTCCGCCCCGATGCCATTTTGCACGTCCGTGCAAAGCTTCGCTGCGCTCGCACACCCGCGCTACCAACTGCGCTATAACCCCATATATGATTGCTTTACGGAAACTGATTT
>ERZ1090880.177-NODE-177-length-38114-cov-7.946767_pt1 | contig 38114 bp, 29 predicted proteins | sample MGYA00478471_ERZ1090880 | MGnify/ENA primary metagenome ERZ1090880 (study PRJEB33644, sample SAMEA5815734) | chicken gut metagenome | biome: Chicken; feature: Gastrointestinal Tract; material: Caecum | place: Ireland | collected 2019-01-01 | study: A study of the... | reverse complement strand
TCTTCTGAAATTCCGGAAAATCAGAAGAAACGGAGGCCCGCGGCACCGTGCCGGCGGGAAATTTTCTTTTCCATGTGCAGTGTGCCGCATTCATTGCCCTTTCCGCTGTCAGCCAGCGGAAAGGAAAAAGCCTTACGCATAGCTGATGGCTATCCGTAAGGCTCCGAACGCGGGACTCCCACATTCCGGGGTGGGCGGTTGGTGCGCTTGACTATTTAAAACTCATCGTATTTTTCCCAAGGAGATTCCGATCTGCTGGCCACACTTGGGGCATTTCAGAAATATCTGCGCACGGTCCGCCTGAAGGGGACCATAGAGTGCCAGTCTCGGCAGGTTTGCACCCTCTGCAACGTCCAGCAGGCGGCCACGCAGACAGAGAGGACAGCGTATAGTTCTTCGATCGACTTTCATGTATGTACCCCCATTCTTTAGATGCGTTGTGCTCAAACTTCGGCACTCATCTCTTCTTTTCAAGTAAAATCCTACCTGATTTCACCTGTTTTGTAAATTTTCGATCTCCTTGTAATTTCTTTTCCATTTCTTGTCCAAGGACTTCCTCCGACGCACAAAACATCTCCTGTTATTGGAAGACTTTCCTATTTCTTGTCTTTTTCCATTTTTCGGTATATCATAGTAAGTAAGATTTAAGGCGGAGGAAATCGGATGAACAAAATCGAACTCACTTTTCCCGTTTTTTATCACTGTGCGATCAAAGGCGCCTGCGCCTTGCAGCAATACAACTGTGTAAATGTGCTTCTCTGCGGTAAGCCAAAAGCTGATGACAGCACAAGTATTTCAGAGTCGACTGCTTCCGTATATGTAAACGGCGCCAAACCGTTGCCAAAGGACTTGGTTTTCGATCTTCTGCATCTGCCTTCAGACGAAATTATCCGGCGTTTAAAAGAACTCAACTTCTTTGACGTATCTGCTATCGCGGATGCCTTGGAAAGACTGCTGGAAATGGTTTCTATCAGCACCTCTGCCAAAGAGGAACTCCTTAAGGTGCGGCAAAAGCCCGGTCAGGAGTATCAATTTCTTTGTGAGGTACTCTGTAGTTCGCTCAAAAACCCGGCTGCAATTACGCGCCTCACTATGGAAGAGAAAGCCATTATCAAAGCTTGTCGAAACAATTCTCAGCATTTCGAGCAGACCTCTTTCTCAGAATCCGCGTATGGTGGACCTGTCGACAAAGGCCCTGGTCAAAATTCCAATCAGTATAACGATCCTGCTGAGAAGTCTGCATCATCAGAAACGCCTCTGGAAAATCAACTCACTGACCTTCTTTCCGTTCATAAGTGGACTGCAAAAACTCCGGAAGATCTCTCTATGATCTGGAATTTTTGTGAAGCCAAATTTTTGTTCAAAAATACACTTATCAATGTAGATCATGCGGATATAGCCTCTGTTCTTCCACAGAATGATTTTGAATTTGCAATCTTTTTGAAGTTTACCGGGGCAACAAACGAAATCGCTGATTACATAGAGCGCACAGAGCATTTTTCCGGAGCAGTTTCCGCTCTGATTTTTATCGTGGGCTCAGAAGACCTGGGGATATATGAATGCGATGGAATTCTTACAGTTTTCCAGTCCAAGTGTGATCCGGATGCCAATTTGATTTTTGGAGTTGACAAGGATACTTCTTTTCCCAGCGGCCATATGTGTACATTCATCATAGCTTCTTTGCTCCGCAATATGGAAGAGCAGACAGAGGGCCATGCCGATTCAGCAGAGCACCCAACTGAAAAATCCGAAGAGCAAGATACGGAAATCGACGAAAGTGATTTGTTTCCACTCAATCTTTTTAAGTAATGGTCAAAGGAATTTCCTTAAAAACCTCCGATTTTATGTTATTCCACATATGGACAACAAACCACTGTTTAACACATGAAAGTAATCTGGACCAGCATTTTTTAGCCGGTTCGAATCATTTTCGCGCACATCAAGGGAAAAAGTGCTTGACAACCCTAATGGGATTGAATAAGATGTATTTAATAATATATAAAATCGTACCTGTTTGGTATGGATTATAGAATGCAATGATGTGGTATATTTATTTGGGCGCTTTTATACCATGGAGCGAGTAGCGCAACCGGTCTATTGAAGGCAGCAGATCTACTTCTGCGGCTCCCAATAGGCCGTTTTTTTGTCCGGATCACCGTTAAATGCTTTGGCACCACGGAGGCCCTGATACGATGAACGAGGTTTTGCGGCAGGAGAAAAAATTTGCTATCAATATTGCCGATGGTGTAGTCCTGGGAGGCCGCTTAGGAGCTGCCATGCACGCCGACGCCCACAATGGCCCCCAGGGCTACGAGATCCGGTCCCTCTACTTTGATACGCCGGACGATCAGGACTTTGTCGACAAAGTCGACGGCCTGGAGCTCCGGCGGAAGATCCGCCTGCGTACATACAGTCCCCAGTCGGATTTCGCCATGTTGGAAATGAAACAGAAGGAGGGGCCTTATCAGCGCAAGCGGTCCCTGCGGCTCCGGCGTGAGGAGGCGGAGCGGCTGTGCCGGGGAGATTACCAGCCGCTTACGGCCTATGAGGACCCCTTCGCCGCGGAGTGCTATGGCCTAATGCACTGCCGCTGCTACCGGCCAAAAGCAGTGGTGGAGTATCGCCGCCAGGCGTTTGTGGCCCGGGAAAACCATATCCGCATCACGCTGGACAGTCGAATCATCGCCACGGAGTCCAGTTTTGATATATTTTCCGAACACCTGCCTATGTACGCGGTCATGGACCCCTTCCACATGGTGCTGGAGGTCAAGTACAACGGCTTTCTGCTCAGCTATCTTAAAGATCTGCTGGATCTGGTGGAGCGCTCGGAGCTGTCGGTCAGCAAATACTGCCTGGCCCGGAGCGTGTCCCTAAGTCTTCAAAGTTAATTATCCGGAGGAGAAGGAGAAAATCAAGCATGCGAGAAAACCTGTTTCAGCTGCTGGAATCCAGCGGCGGCGAGCTATCTACCGAAACAATCCTGCTGCGGCTGGTGATGTCGGCGATCATTGCGGCGTTCCTGTTTCTGTCCTACCGCCTCAGCCACAGCGGCAGTATTTACAGCGCTAAATTCAATGTCTCCCTGGTGGCCCTGACAGTCATCACCACCACCGTCATGATCGTCATTGGGAACAACATCGCCCTGTCCCTTGGCATGGTGGGCGCCCTGTCCATCGTCCGATTCCGCACGGCCATCAAGGACTCCCGGGACACCGTCTATATCTTCTGGGCCATTGTGGTGGGTATCTGCTGTGGCTCCGGCGACTACCTGGTGGCCGCGGCGGGAAGCGCGGTGGTGTTCCTGCTACTGCTGGTGTTCGGCCGGCTGCGCACCGACAACCGCGTCCTGCTGATTCTGCGCACCGCCCGGGTGAATGAGTCCAAGGTGGAATCCCTGATCTTCCAGTACTATAACCGCAAGGCCGTCCTGCGGGCCAAGAACACCACCGACGAGAGTGTCGAGTACATCTACGAACTCAATGGAAAGTACCTGCGCAAGCCGGCGGGCGAAAAGGCCGCGGGCAAGAGCATCACGGACGCCATCTATGAGATCGGCGGGATCGAGTATTTCAACATCGTCATGCAGAACGATGAAATCAGCGGCTGATGAAACAGGCGTCTGAGAGAGGGGGCTGTGGAGCGTGAAGTACAAGCTGATGGGTGGCGCCATGGCGCTGCTGATCCTCGTCTGCGCGCTGGCGGCATCCGCTCTGGAGGCGGAAGAAGGCCCCAGCCGCATCCACCAGCACCTGTCTGCTCGTGGCCCGGACGCAGGCTGCAGTTGTGATGGGGCGGAGCTGTGTACGCATCTGCCTCTGGTCGTCATTGACACCGGCGGGCAGGAGATCCCGGGGGCACCCATGGGGTATGATGTCGATGGCGAAACCATCTACTCTACCACAACTGACGGGGAGAGTATGCTGTCTGCCCAGATCTCTATTTTGGACAACGAGACCCGCAATCATCACCCATCGGACACGCCGGACCTGGAGAGCGCGGGGCTAATTCGTATCAGAGGGCGTTCTTCCCGCTATTTTGATAAGCACAACTATCTTCTTCGCTTTACAGATGATGATGGGACCTATGCCGACTACGAAGTCATGGGGATGGACGCCCACTATGAGTGGACACTTCACGGTCCCTATCTGGATAAGAGCCTGATCCGCAACTACTTGTGGTACAACATAGCAGGAGAGATGATGGAGTATTCACCCAATGTTCGTTTCTGTGAGGTGATCCTCAACGGGGAGTATCAGGGCATTTACCTGATGACGGAGACCATTACCAACGGGGAGAACAGCCGAGTCAATGTGTCTGAACCCATCGATAACAGCACCTCCACCGGCTATGTCCTGCGGTTGGATCAGGGAAGCAGAACGGATCTGAAATATATCAGAAACTTTACCTATTACGCCTACCGCATCAGCAGAAGAAATCATCTGAACATCAATATCGAATACCCAAGATCCGGTACATTGACGCAGGAGATGGCGGATGCCATAGAACAGGAACTCTCCGACTTTGAAAAGGCGCTGTATTCCTTTGACCATGATGACCGGATTTACGGTTACCAAAACTGGGTGGATGTGGAGTCCTTTGCGGATTACTTCATTCTCAATGAGTTCACTCAGAATTATGACGCAGGGTATCTGTCCACCTTCCTCTATAAGGACATCGGCGGGAAATACCACATGGTGGTGTGGGATTTCAACAATGCCTGCGGCAATTACACAGACCTTCCCGCGTGGGAGCCGGGCTTTCAGATGCAGGACACCCTCTGGCAGTGGATGCTGACCAAGGACGAGGACTACTGCCAGCGGATTATCGACCGCTACCGGATGTGGCGGGAGAGCTTCCTCAGCGAGGACTACCTGATGAATTATATCGACGAGACTATCGCCTATCTGGGTCCCGCCGTGGAGCGGAATTTTGGGGTATGGGGCTACTCCTTTGCGGAGTACCGCCCGTTGGATCCGGAAAGTCGGAATCCGGACAGTTTTGAGGACGCCGTAGAGCAGCTGAAGACATTTGTCAGGGAACGAGGTAGTTGGATGGACGAGTTCATCGAGACGGTCCAGCAGTACGGGCATCCGTCCGTCAATAAGCGGTATAACCACTGAGCCCTGAAAGGAGGCACGCCCCTTTGAAAAAATTTATCCTTGCAGCCTGCGCCCTGGTGGTGTTCCTCTTCGCTGGGTACTATGCCTACTATCATCTGGGGGTCTATTTTCTCGGCTCGGAGTCCCCGGTGACCACCTTCATGAAAACGGATGCGGACACCATTTACATGGAGCGGAATGGGAGCTATGAGCCATTTGAGATCCGGGGGGTCAACCTGGGCGTGGGCCTCCCGGGGCACTTTGCCACCGACTATGCCATTGACGAGGAGACGTACCTGCGGTGGTTCCAGCAGGTCCAGGACCTGGGGGCCAACACCATCCGGGTCTATACCATCCTGCATGATGACTTCTACAACGCCTTCTATGCGTACAATTCCTCCCGGGAGGAGCAGGGGTTGGAGCCATTGTGGCTCATCCATGGGGTGTGGGTTAACGACTATGTGCAGAACTCCCACAGGGATGCCTATGACGACGATTTCCTCCAGACCCTGATTGATGACAGCAAGACGCTGGTGGATGTCCTCCACGGGGAGCGCAGCCTGAACCTGGGCCGGGGACTTGGCTCCGGCAGTTATCGGAACGATGTGTCCCCCTGGGTGATCGGCTATATCCTGGGGGTGGAATGGGAGGATGTAACGGTCGCCTATACCAATGAGACATACCCGGAACGGAATCGTTACTATGGCACCTACATGGAGACCACCGAGGACGCCACCCCCTTCGAGGCAATGCTGGCCCAGGTGGGAGACAGTATCATCGAGTATGAGACGGAGCGGTACCGGCAGCAGCGGCTGGTGGCCTTTTCTAACTGGCCTACCACGGACCCCTTCCTCTACCCGGCGGACATCACCAGTCAGTTTATGAAATGCGCTCAAGTGAATGTGGAGCACATCCGGACTACAGAGGCTTTTCTGTCCGGCTATTTTGCTTCCTACCATGTCTATCCCTATTATCCCGATTATCTGCACAATATCCTGGATCCCATTGGGTTGGTGGATAGCTCCCACCGGGATATGAGCCAGTATTATCTCACCACAGAAGGCGGGGTTCCATATGAGGAGATGATGACCGGGGACACACAAGTGGACTACTATGATCCGGCTGGCCATCTGAATACCTATTATGCCTATCTGAAGATTCTGAACGAATACCATACCATACCCGTGGTGATTTCAGAGTACGGCGTTTCCACTGGCCGGGGCATGGCCCAGCGTGATTATTATACAGGTCGCAACCAGGGCCACATGACGGAGCGGGAACAGGGGTATGCCATCATCGACTGCTATGAGGATATCATGTCTGCCGGTAGCGCCGGCAGTTGCATTTTTACCTGGCAGGACGAGTGGTTCAAGCGAACCTGGAATACCATGGCCAATGTGGATCTGGACAATACCCCTTACTGGAGCGACTACCAGACCAACGAGCAGTATTTCGGCCTGCTGGCCTTTGATCCCGGCGAGGAGGAGAGTGTCTGCTATGTGGACGGAGACATATCGGAATGGACAGAGGAGGATATCGTCCAGGAGAGCAGCGCCGGGAGCCTGTCCATGAAATATGACGAGAAGTTTCTCTACTTCTATGTGGAGGCAGAGGGGTACCGTCCCGGCGAGGATCCTCTGTACCTCCCCATCGATACCACGCCCAAGACGGGCAGCACCTACTGTGAAAACTATGATCTGACCTTCGAACGCCCATGTGATTTTGTGATCTATGTCCATACTGTGGAGGACAGCCGCATCGTGGTGCAGGAGCGGTATGAAGTGATGCGTGCCGTGTTCTCTCAGGAGACGGAGGGGTTTGATCCCTACATCGAGCCGGTGGCGGCGGATACACCGGTCTTTACCAATATCGAGTTGGTGCTGCAGTTGTTTGCGGAAGACCAGACCCCCGAAGACGATAGTGAGGTCATGTATGAAACCTACGAGACCGGCGCGCTTCGCCACGGTATAGCTAATCCGGAGTCGGAGGACTTCGACTCCTTGGCTGACTTCTGCTACACGGATCGCGGCGTGGAGATCCGCATTCCCTGGCAGTTGCTGAACTTTGCCAACCCCTCGGAGATGATGATCCACGACGATTACTATGAGAATTACGGCGTGGAATATATCCACATCGACGAGATGTATGTAGGCATGGCCACTGGGGACGATACGGAGTACCGTATTCCTATGGCTGCTTTCCCCCTGGAGGGCTGGGGTGAGACCGTGACCTACCACGAGCGTCTGAAAGAATCCTATTATATTTTGCAAGAATACTGGGCGGATCTGGATAGTTGAGCCAGCGTCCGCAGAGAGAAGGTGACGCAGTGGGAGCGGAAATGCTGTTGTATGGCTATGGTGTCGTATGTCTGAGCATGCTGGTATTCAATGTGCTCTACGGGTTGCACCTGCGGCCCGCGGGCGGGGGGTGGCCCCCCACGCCGGATATACCCCGCGGCGGGGGGCGGGCGCCGGGGTCGCTTCTCCCGCCACCGCCGGGGGGCCCCCCCCAGACGGTCCAGGCCAGTCACCTGGCCTGGATGCGCCGTCATCTCTCCCGGATCAATTATCTTTTAGCTTTTGATCGCCTTCTGGATGAGCTGGATGACCACTCCGAGGTCTATCAGAGCTATCTGAAACAGATGCAGCCGGTATTTTTATATCTGGCCACCATCTACTGGAAGCGGGAGAGCACTCAAGCGGCATATTTCTGTTACTTTCTCTCCCGCCATAAGCTCCGCCGCCACATGGAGCTGGATCAGATCCAGCAGGTAATGCTCTCCTATTTGAAAAAGGACAGCCTGTACTGTAAGATCAATGCCTGGAAGGCGCTTTGCAGCTTCGGCAGTCCCTCTGTTCTGGGCAAGGCGCTGCAGGAACTGGGAACCGGGGATACAAGCCAGCTGCACGAAAAGGTAATCACAGAAGCACTGCTCACCTATACGGGAGACTCCAAGGACCTGATTGAAGTTCTATGGTCACAAATGGAGCGTTTCTCTATTCCCGTCCAGCGAGCAGTGCTGGATTACATACGCTTCCAAAGCGGCAATTACCGGGAGCAGATGCTGGAGATCCTGCGGGACAAACACCGGGACAAGGAACTGCGGCTGTCAGCCGTCAGGTATTTTGGCCGCTACCCGGACCCATCGGCCCGCCCGCTGCTGCTGGGGTTTCTTCAGGACAGCGATCCGACCCACTGGGAGTATTCCGCCATCAGCGCATCCTCCCTGGCGAGGTATGACGGGCAGGATGTGGCGGATGCCCTGCTGTGGGCTATGAACAGCAGCAACTGGTATATCCGCAGCAACGCCGCCTCCAGCCTGGAGGCCCACGGGCTTTCCTACGAGCAGATGTTTCAGGTACTCAGCGGAGGTGACCGGTACGCCCGGGAGATGCTGGAATACCGCCTGAAAGCGAAGCAGTTACAGGAAGAGGCGGCCCTGGCCGCGGCAGAAGCGACGAACGCGCAGAGAAAGGGGGAACCGGTGGGCGTATGAGAGATTTTATCCAGATATTCCTGCTCTGCGTGGAGGCATTCTTTATCCTCTATATGATCCTCTACTCCAGTTTCCTATTTCTCTCGGTCACGGTAGGATCCTCAGACCTCTATGCCGCCAAGCGGCGCAACCGCCTGAAGAACGAGCTGGCCAACGACTACTATGTGCCGGTCTCTGTCCTGGTCCCCGCCCACAACGAGGAGGTGACCATCGAGGCCACGGTCCGTTCCCTTCTGTCCCTGGAATACAAGCTCTATGAGATCGTGGTGATCGATGACGGCTCCACAGACAATACCACGCAGGTACTGCGAGATGCCTTTCACATGTGGAAGATCGAACGGCCAATCCAGCGCCGCATCCCTTGCCAGCCGGAGGAGGAGATTTACGAAACGAGAGCTTATAAAGTGCCCATTACACTGGTGCGGAAAGAGAACGGCGGCAAGGCGGATGCCCTGAATATGGGGATCAATGTCTCCAGCTACCCTTACTTCCTCTGCCTGGATGCGGATTCGGTTCTCCAACACGACTCCCTGGAGAAGATCGTGCGTCCGGTGCTGGAGGACTCCAGCGTGGTGGCGGTGGGAGGCACGGTTCGACCCTGCAACGGCGCGGAGATCGAGAATGGCCGGGTGATCCGCTACAGGATGCCCCGGAACCTGCTGGCCTGTATGCAGGTGCTGGAGTATGACCGCTCTTTCCTGGCCTCCCGCATTCTCTTCGACCGGTTCAATGGGAACATCATCATTTCCGGGGCCTTCGGCCTGTTCCTGAAAAATGTGGTCATCGCTGCCGGAGGCTACGACAGCACCACCATGGGCGAGGACATGGAACTGGTGGTGAAGCTCCATGTGTACTGCCGGGAGAATGGGCGGCCCTACCGCATCCGCTATGTCAGCGACGCGGTGTGTTGGACCCAGGTACCGGAGCGATTGAAGGATCTGTGCCGGCAGCGCCGCCGGTGGCACATTGGGCTATTCCAGAGCATGATGAAATATAGGAATATCCTGGCCAATCCTAAATACGGCGCGGTCAGCTTCGTCTCCTATTTTTACTTTCTGCTCTATGAGCTGTTCTCCCCCTACATTGAAGTGCTCGGCGTGCTGACCACGCTGCTGGCTTTTGCCGTGGACCTGATCAATGTACCGTTTATGATCCTCTTCTTTGGGATTTATGTGGTCTACACGGCAATCTTGTCCCTGACGGCATTTTTCGCCCGCATCCACACCATCGACCTGAAGCTCTATCCCACGGATGTTCTCAAGGCGATGGGGCTGTGCGTGGTGGAGGTGTCCTGCCTGCGGTTCGTCATGGCCTGGGTGCGGATGACCGCACTGATCGGGTACCGAAAGAAAAAGAATACCTGGGGCCATATCGAGCGCCAGAAAATCCAAATCAAGTAAAGACGGAGGGGTCTTCTATGCGGCTGGAGGAATTGAAAAAGGGCCTGTGGGGCTACAAGAAAGACGCGGTATTCCAGTACATCTCACAGCAGGAAGAACAATTCACACAGAAGATGGCGGAAAAGGACGCACAACTGGAGCAGACGAGCCGGCAGGACCGGGCCCGCATCCAGGATCTGGAGCAGGAGAACCGCACGCTGAAGGAGGAGCTGGCCCGGCTGCGAGCCCAGCAGGACCAAATTTCCCAGGCGATCCTGGATGCGCGCTCCAGTGCTGAAATTCTGAAGGCGGAGAGCCGTGCGCAGGAGGAGAAAGCCCGGGAGACGGTCCGGCAGGCACTGGAACAGGATCTGGCGGCGCTGGAAAACTACCGGCAGCAGGTCATGGATCTGCACCGGGCCATCCGGACGGCTATGAAGGGCCTAGAGCAGCAGGTGGAAGAGATGGAGCAGCAGGCTGAGGAACTGCATGAGGCGGCGCCCCAGGAGAACCTGACACTGTTTCAGTGAGAAGAGAGGAGCAGGGCTTGCAGACAGGCGGCGCGATCATCTATGTGGCCGGGAATCCGGACCTCTATCCAATGGAATACTATGACCCGGAGAGCGAGACCTACCAAGGGGCAATCCCGTACTTTTTGGCTGCCTTTGCCAAAGAGTACGGGTACGACCTGCGCTACTTCCAGCCGGGTTCGGAGGACCGTCGGGCAGAACTCGCGGAAAATCAGCAGGTGGATCTGATCTCAGGCTGTGAGGCTAGGGACCGCTACGACCACTCGGCCGGGGAGCCGCTGATCCTTTTTGAGAGCGAGGCAGGTGGTGAGAATGCGGCGTATACCCTTTTCCTGACGCAGGTATCCCCCAGCCAGTTCCAGGCGGATCTGCGGGAATATGCGGGCCGGACCCCTCAGGAGGAATGGACCGGGGCAATCCTGCAATCCGTGGACATAGAGCCGCAGCAGGTCCATCCCGGATGGCTGTGGGGGACGGGCCTGGTGATTCTGGCCCTTCTCCTGGCGCTCGTTCTCACCCTGCTCCGGCTGCGCAAACGGAAACGGGAGATGGCACCAAAGCACTCGGAGGATAGCCTGGATTCCCTGGATGCCTTGAAAGAAACCTTTGCCAACACAGCCGGCAGCCCGATCCGCAGCAGCTATGCCCTGGTCTGCATCCATCTGGACCTGGATCAGATCGGGAGGCTGTGGGGTTATGAGCGGGCCAGGGAGCTGTTCCATCACGGGGCACTGATTCTGCGGAAAGAAGCGGGTGGAGATATTTTGGCAAGTTGCGGCGCGGACCTGCTGATCCTGCGGCGCGCGGCAGATACTCAGGAGGCCGTCCGGTGGGCGGATCATGTGGTACAGGAGATCCGCGGCACCTTTTCTGTGGAGCTGCGCTTCCAGGACCTTGCGGCGGGCGTCTACCCGCTTGCGGCGGCTTCCCACGACTTCGACCACACACTGTTCCATGCCCGGCAGTGCGCCCGGGCAGCCTGCCGTGAGGATCGAAGCAGCCGGCTATGCGGAACGGATCAGTGCAGGTTCTGCCAGGAGCGGTGGAATCTGCTGGACGACTTTTTTAAAGCTCTGGAGCGGAACGAGTTCCAACTTTATGTTCAGTTCTTTGTGCATGCAGGCACGTTCCGAATTGTGGGCGGGGAGGCACTGTCCCGCTGGTACCATCCCAAATTCGGCCTGCTGAGTCCGGCGCGATATATCCCGCTGCTGGAGGAGACCGGACAGATTGAGAAATTGGACCTTCTCGGGATGAAAATGGCCTGCGAGTTTCTGGAGGAGCTAGGCCGGTACCAGATCTCGGACTTTTTCCTCTCCTGTAATTTTTCCCGCAAGACTTTCAGCAAACCTGATTTTGCGCAGCGATGTGTCCAGGTGGTCCGTCACTACACTTTCCCACCGAAGCTCCTAATCCTGGAGATCACAGAGAGTCAGCCGATGGGCCAGGTCGAGATGGAACGGTTGCGTCAGAACATTCAGGAGATTCGGGAAAGTGGCATGCGTGTGATCTTTGACGATTTTGGAGTTGGCTTCTCATCTTTCCACGATCTGCAAAGCTGTCCCATGGATGGGCTGAAGCTGGATAAAGAACTGGTGGATCATATGCAGACGGAAAAGGGGAAAATCATTCTGAACGCCCTGGTTGAGATCGGGCACCGCATGGGCCTGACAATCCTGGTGGAGGGTGTTGAACGGGAGGAGCAGATCTCCATGCTGCGGGATCTGCACTGTGACGCATTTCAGGGCTTTCGGTTCGCGGTGCCTCTTCCCGAATTAGAAGCGCGAAAGCGGATTCTGAGCGGGAACCGAACCCTGAACGGCCTGGCTCAGAAACAAGAGGAGATTTACCATGCCGAATAAGGGACAGGATATTCTGCTGATCGTGGATGATGATGCCATCAACCGCACGATCCTGGAACAGCTATTCGAGGCGGACTATACCATCGCGGAAGCGGAAAACGGGCTGGAGGGCCTGCACAAGATTCTGGAAGCGCCGGACCTCCTGTGCGCTGTGCTGTTGGACGTGGTGATGCCAGAGATGAACGGCCTGGAAGTCCTTCGACGGCTGAACCGCGAGGGTTTGCTGGATCGGCTTCCGGTTTTTCTCATCACAGCGGAGACCAGCGGCCAGGTGCTTCAGGAGGCGTACAGACTGGGTGTCATGGATGTGATCGGCAAGCCGGTGGTCCCCTATGTGGTGCGGCGGCGGGTACAGTCGGTCATCGAGCTGTACCAGGCCCGACGGCGGTTGAGCCGCACTGTGGAGAGCCAGCGGGAACGTCTGCTGCGCCAGGCGGAGGAGATCATTAACCTGAATCAGGGAATGGTGGAGGCCCTGGCTGCCGCCATTGAGTTTCGCAGTGAGGAATCTGGGGACCATGTCCGCCGCATCCACGATATTACCAAGCGCCTGCTGTCCGAGACGGAGCTGGGCAGCGGCTTAGAGCCGGAGGAGATCGAAGAGATCGCCCTTGCAGCCATCCTCCACGATGTGGGAAAAATCGCAGTGCCGGATGCCATTCTCAACAAGCCGGGCCGTCTGACGGCGGAAGAATTTGAGATCATGAAGACCCACACTGTGCAGGGAGCGGCACTGCTGGATCAGATTCCCCAGCTGCGCCGCCACCGGGCTTACCGCTATGCGGTGGACATCGCCCGCCACCACCACGAGCGTTGGGATGGCCGCGGCTATCCAGATGGCCTGAAAGGGGAGGAGATCTCCCTCTGGGCCCAGGTGGTCTCTCTGGCGGATGTCTACGATGCCCTGAGCTGCAAGCGCGTTTACAAAAACGCCTTTCCCCGGGTACGGGTGTTGGAGATGATCCGAGACGGAGAATGCGGCGTATTTAACCCGGAACTGCTTCGGTGCTTTTTCAGGATCGAGGAGGAGCTGTCCCGGATGTATGGGAAAGGAGAGACGGAATGACTTCGAAGCGGGTAAAGCGGCTGGAGGAAGCAGGCATCGACGTGGCATCTGCTCTGGAGCGGATGATGGGCAGCGAGGAGCTGCTGGAGCGGTTGCTGAGAAAGTTTTTGGAAAACCAGCAATACCCGGCCCTGTGCGCCGCGCTGAAGGGCGGAGATATGGAGCAGGCGATGATCACGGCACACACCCTGAAGGGTGTGTGCGGGAACCTGTCCATGGTGAGCCTGTACGGGCTGTTCGCACGGCAGGTGGACGCCCTGCGGGCGGGAGAACTGTCGCTGGCACAACACCTGATGGAGCAGATCACACCGGCCTATGTACAGGTCACTGCGGCGATCCGGGAGCATCCAGATGGCGGGACATAAGAAACAGCGCCGCGGATGGCGGTTCGTCTTTCACAATATGAAACTCCCGCTTTGCGCATTTGCGGCCTTAGGCGTACTGGCCCTGGCGGGGAGTTGGATTGTCCGCAGCACCATGCTGCGCAACGCGTATGAGGCTGCGACCGCCCTTTCCCGCAGCTGCGCTGCGGAGGAGCGGGGCAATCTGAATGTATATGCGACGCTCCTCTCTTTCGGCACAGCGGCCCTGGAAAGCCGCCTGGAGGATGGGGAAGGGCAGGAGAGCATCACTGTGTTCCTGGACACATATTTTGAGCGGGTAGACTCTGTGCTGGGTACCGGCGTGGTTGACCCCTATGTGGTACTGGATGGAAAGATTCTGGCGGCTAACCCCTGGGAGGGAGATGCGGGATATGATTATGCCACTGCACCCTGGTACCAACAGGCTGTCGATGCGAAAGGGGCGGTCGTGTTCACATCGGTCTATACAGATGCAATCTATGACCGGCCGGTAATCACAGCTGCACAGAGCTGCCGCGACGGGGAAACTGTGATGGCGTTTGACATTCTACCGGAGCATCTGCGCTTCGACACGGCGGATCTCGCGGAAGATGACTCCTTCTTCCTCTGTGACAGCGCCGGGACCATCATCTATCAAAAGACTGGCCTGGACCTGGACCAGGAGGAAATGCAGAGCTATCTGACCGGCCTGGTAGAAAAAATCGAGGCCGGAGACCTTGAGAGAGACTCAATCATCCGGGATCTGGGCGGCCAACGCCGGGGGGTTTATTACACCCGGATGGACAACGGCTGGTATTCCATCATAACCGTGCCGTACAGCAAGATCCTGGGTGGCCTGCAGGGTATCCTGTGGCCGCTGCTTTTGATGTTTGGAATTTCCTTTCTGGTCATGACAGCGCTGGCCTTTCGGGAATATCGCCTGGAGTTTCGTGTCAGGCGGGCGAATGAGACCGCACAGGTGCTGGGCAACACTTACTATGCACTGTACCGGGTGGACTATGAGCGGGAGATCTATGAGATGATCAAGGGCTCTGCATATGTTCGGGACCGAATACCGCCCACAGGGCCCTATGCGGATTTGCTCCGAACAGCCGGAGAGGTCATCGAGAAGGACGCCTACCAAGACTTTATGGAGAGCTTTTCCTGTCGGAACATGCGTGAGCTGGTCCGGCAGCGGGTTAGGAACTTCGGCGGTGAATTCCTGCGTCGGTTCGGGGAGGAAGAACGCTGGGTCAGCGTGCAGATCCTGTTCGACGAGACCCTGGCGCCGGAGGAGGTTGTCCTGTGTTTCCGGGAAGTGGAAGAGGAAAAGCAGCGGCAGATGCGGGAGCGGCGCCTGCTGGAGGAGTCTCTGCAGATGACCCGGCAAAATGAGGAGGCTAAGCAGGCATTTTTCCGCAGCATGTCCCACGATATGCGCACCCCCCTCAATGCGATCCTCGGCTCCAGCGAACTGGCCCGGCGGCACCTCGAGGACCCCGCGAGAACAGCGGGGTATCTGGATAAGATCGACAGCTCCGGTCAATACCTTCTGGGTCTCATTAACGATATTTTGGAAATGGCCCGCATGGAGCATGGCCAAGTACAGCTGGAACACCGCCGGTTTGACCTGAGGGCCTGCGTGGAGGAATGCCTGGGTGTGTTCCGCATCCAGGCGGAGCGGGAGGGTAAGAATCTGCGGGAGGAATTCCAGGCGGAGCGTACGGTTCTGCTGGGGGATGATTTCCGAATCCAGCAGATCCTCAACAATCTGCTCTCCAATGCCTTTAAATTCACCCCGGAGCATGGGACGATCTCCCTGTCGGTTCACCAGCTGGACAGTGGGGACTATGCCAACTATAAATTTGTAATCTCCGATACGGGGATCGGGATGTCACCGGGATTTCTGGAGCATCTCTATGAGCCGTACGCACGGGAGATGCGGTTCAGTGACCGCCAGGCCGCCGGGACAGGGCTTGGAATGTCTATTACCAAGAACTTGGTAGTCCAGATGGGCGGCGAGATCCAGGTGGAGAGCGCCCCTGGCGCCGGCAGCACGTTTACGGTCATTCTTCCCCTTGCCGCGGGACAGGAGAACAGCCAGGCAGCGGGGCCGGCGGAAGAGCGCGTTCCGCTCTCCTTGGAGGGCCTGAGGATCCTTCTGGCAGAGGATAACGAAATCAACATGGAGATCGCTGCGGAGATCCTGGAGACCCAGGGAATCACAGTGGTTCAGGCATGGAATGGGGCGGAGGCAGTCAATGCGTTCCGGGCCGCCGAGCCATTTTCATTCGATGCCATTCTTATGGATATGCAAATGCCGCTGATGGACGGCTGCGAGGCCGCACGGCAGATCCGCACCATGGACCGTCCGGACGCTGCGGACATTCCGATCATTGCTGTTACTGCAAACGCCTTTTCGGAGGATGTGTCAGCCACCATAGCGGCTGGCATGAACGCTCATATCTCAAAACCTATCAGCGCCGCAGCCCTGCAGCAGACCCTGGAACGGCTGATTCATCCTCAGGAATGAGACGCGCCGACGTCCGATCTGTATATAGGCCGTTTCCCCGAGACGATCGTTCCGGCCGCCCTCTTTGGAGCGAAAAAAGAGAAGAGCCATGGCCGCATCCCCCAGCGGGAACAGCCATGGCTCTTCCATATTCAGCCATGTTTGTCGTTTCAGAGACGGCGAAAAGGCAGATCGTTTGCGCCATACATGTCGGGCGGTATGTGCGTCTCACCGTCAGGTCTCAATCACATATCGGTCGCGCCCCTGATCCTTGGCGCGATATAGGATCGCATCGGCAGCCCGGTACAGCGCCTCCGGCGAGGAAGCGCTGCGAATGAGGGCAGCTCCGATGCTGCACGTCAGTCGCTGATTTCCCCAGGAGATCCGATGGATATGATCTAAAAAAAGATCAAGTGCAGCCTCCAGCTCCGAGACAGTCATATCCGCACAGAGCAGTACGGCAAACTCATCACCGCCCAGCCGTCCAATCGCTCCCTGGCGTCCGAACAAATCCTTGAGGGAATTGGCGACCGCCTTCAGGGCGCGATCCCCCTCCGGATGCCCATACTGGTCGTTGATTTCCTTAAACTGGTCCAGATCGACCATGAGGAAATAACCCCGCAGGTCTTTTGGGGGAACAGCGGAGTGGAATGCACGCGCGCAAGCGGCGAAAAAGGCCCGGCGAGTCATCACCCCAGTCAGGGAGTCCATTTTGCCCTGATAAGCCATATAGGAGCTGTACTGCTGATTCAGCATCATGAACAGGATCATCAGCACCATCAGTGATATGATGCCGAACATGAACTGAATTTGAAGATGAAGAATATCCAAATAGCCTGTCTCGCTTAGAGCGATTCCCTGGTTTTCCAGCACATAGTCGATCCGATGGCCAAAATAGAATGTGACAGCAAACGCAGCTGCCAGCGTAAGCACAGTCACAACCGCCAGGGGCAGGCGATGATAGCGTTCCTTTGCCTGCAGGGACCGGGCGGCCGCGAGACGCTTTTGAAATTGGACCCATACCTGGGAGCGAGCTATCCGCCAGAAAAGCAGGACGACGGCTGCGGAGCCGCAGTTGATGAGGATATCCGACACTTGAAAGAGGTCGGTAAACGCCAGAGTGGGGCTGTAACCGGTCTCTGGAAAACAAAGAGCCATTACACTGTATACCAGAATGGAATGTATGGACCGCCCCCAATAGGACACCAGCCCGATCCAGAAACCGGGGTGCCTCAACCGGCGCGCACCTGCATAAAGCAGCCCGATAATCAACCCGAACAGCACACGGCTGCCGGTGCTGAGAAGCAGGCTTCCCATGGGGTCCCCACTGAGTAAAGGAGAGAAGAGCTGGTCGGCAGGCATGACATAGCTTGCCGAGGCTTTCCACATGCTGGCAAGGCCAAAGCATAGGCCGACGGCGGTAGACTCCAGCGGACCGAGCAGCGCACCTGCAAGCAGTACCGGCAGGTAGGCAGTGGTGACAGAGATCGGTTCCACATGAAAATAGCCAAGGAAAGAGAACGACATCAGCAGTTCCAGGGTGATTAACACTGCAAATACATACCGATCGATTACAGAGCGCTGAGCCAACACGCGATTCATCCGGTTTCCCCCCTTTCCAATATCGTTCCCTCTGGTTACAGGCCGTTGCGAAACGGAAATTCCGGGAACTCTGAGAGATCAGAAATACAGCTGTTTCGCTGTCTGACTTCTAAATCCTCCGGACTACATGGGCAGAATGTCCAAATGGCCTGTGTCATCCATAGCTCCGGGCCTCTTTCACTCCAGACAACGGATACTGAACTGGTTTTTTCCGCTGCCCTTGGCCTGATAAAGGGCGCGATCCGCTTCCGCATAGAGCTGTTCATAGGTTGCGCCGGGGCGGTTGATCCTGCAGATGCCAAAGCTGCATCCCGCCTCCAGAGGCAACCCATGCCAGGTGATCTTCGAGACGGCAAAGATCAGCCGCTGTATGGACGATTCCAAGCAGGCCTCTTCTTCTGCATCAATCAGCAGGCCGAACTCGTCTCCACCGCTCCGCCCAATCCCCGCCGCATCCGGGAAAGCGCCTGCAAGCTGAATGGACACTTCTTTCAGCACATAATCTCCGCATGGATGCCCGTATTGATCGTTGATCCTCTTAAAATTATCCAGATCTGCAATCAGCAGCGTCGTCCCTCTCGCCTGAGGATGCGTCTCAACGCAGCGCTGAAAGGCGCGCTTATTCAAAAGACCTGTCAGCGAATCCTGCTGGGCCATACAGCGCAGATCCTCATTCATCTCACGGATCTTCTGCTGCTGAGAGAGAATGGTCGCGTGGTGGTGGCTGTTGGTCAGGGAAACGGCCAGAGCCACGATGGCCGTGCAGGTGAGATTGACCATGTCTCCGTTGCTAATGATTCTGCCAGCCAGAAGCATCAGTAGGATATATGCGCTTACATGCATAAAGCACGCGAGTTTTGCCGGCATCAGGATAAATACCGATATACCGAGTACCGCTGTCAGATAGAGGCCGATTTCTGCTTCCGGATCGCGATTCAGGTCATAGGCGTTGATACAGACGTGCCACAAAAGGAAAAACAGCACGGAGCCGTACTGAATGAATTGGTTGACAGCCAGACGCTGCATGCGAAACATGCATCCCAAAATCAGACAGATAGCCGCAGCGAGAAATAAGGAGAGATAAAAGCCAAAATAAATCCGGTTATTGAGTGTGCCAAGGCCCGAGTTTGACCAAAACAGAACACGGGCCATGTTGAACAGCTCCATGCCAAAAATCATGATGCAGATTACCAATAGGGAGACACGGTTCCGGCTAAGCGCAGTTTTCCAGAATTCCGGCATGACCTTTGGCGGAATGATGAAAAACTCTTGGACTTTTTCCCACATGAAGCAAATCCCCTTCCTGGCATCCGCCCTTTCTATACGCCACCCGATAAAAAGGACATAATTGAAATTATGTAAGTGATTTGGGCGCATAAACAACTATCTGCAGCCGCAAGAGTCCCGCTCTTGACCTGATGATGTTATTATACTGATTATGAATAGATAATGCAAGCGGATCTCCTTTCCTCTGGGCAGAAATTGACAAATTCTGCAACAAATGACATGTGGGAAATATGGATCTCCAACCTGACTGCACCCCTGTAAAGCGCTCTGCTGAGACAAAGGTTGGAAGGCCGGGAGAACGGGCGAAAGCCGGGAAGTGGATTCGAAATAGCCGGCCTATATTTTTTGAAAAATTACAAAAAAATGGAACAAAAACGCCGGGAAATATGATATACTAATGCCAAGATTTCAGAGACCCTGCAGACACACCATCCAGACATCGTCTTGACCGATCGTTCTCGTGTTTCTCCCGATATGGGGGGTAATTTTTTCAATATAAAAATGTCTTAATATAAATTATGTATAATATCATTTTTCCGGTTTGCTACGAAGTGCTAAAGAAACTCCCACTTGGAGAAAAGAAGTGGAGGGGAGGCGCTAACATGCTCGGGCGGAGAGAGGAGCGAGGAGACGGCAATGAGAAATAAAGACACAGGGGTGCCAAATACGGAACTGGGACAGGACACCATTCTGGAAGAGCTGCTGCGCCGCGCCTCCAAGGACGCACTCTCCGGACTTCTGAATCGAGCGACGCTGGAGCGGTCCATCAAAGAGCGGCTGAAAGCAATGACGCCGGAGGAAACCTGCGCGCTGTTCATCGTAGATTTGGACAACTTCAAACAGGTCAATGACACCCTTGGACATCGGGCGGGCGACCAGGTCATCCGGCAGGTGGGCCGAATTCTCGCAGGTCTTTTTCGTGCCAGCGACATAGTCGGACGGCTGGGCGGCGATGAATTTGCCATATTTCTATGTGGACAGATCTCCGAAGAGGCTGTCCGGAATAAGGCCGCCGCTGTCTGTGAAACCCTGGAGCTTGCCCTGGGGGAGCGCGAGACCATCATCGTTACAGCCAGTGTGGGGGTTTATTTATCCGGACCCGGGCAGGAATTCGACGGCCTCTACCAATCCGCGGATCTGGCGCTCTACAAAGCCAAAAAGGCTGGGAAGCATCGGTTCTATCTGAAAAGCGGAGGCAAGAGGCTGGACGCGCAGAACAGGGACTTCCGCCCAGTCAATACCATCACCCTCAGCGCTCTGCTGGAAAATATGGGCAGCGGGGTGGTTCTGCTGGAGATGGGCGACACACCGCAGGTGGTCTATGTCAGTCCCAGTTTCTGTCGGATCATCGGAAGCGCTTTGGAGTCCTTTCCGCTGCCCAGGCCGTTGGCCGAGCTGATCCATCCGGACGATTACACTTCGCTGTTGAAGGCACTGCGCAGAGGGATCCGACAGAGCACAGTGGTGGAACATACCCATCGCGTCCGTGCGGGGGAAGAACAGGGATGGCTTTGGTGGCATATCCGGGCGGCACAGATCGAATATGGGGACAGGGTCCCGGTGATGCTGGTCACGACAACCGATGTCTCTCAGTTCAAGGAGACCCAGCAGCGCCAGGAAGAGCAGATTCGCCGGCTCCAGGCCGCCTTTGACCAGACATCCAAACGGATCTGGGAGGTGGATGTTCTCGGTCGGACATTCCGCGGGTATACGCAAGATGGGAAAGCCTACACGCTTGGAGACGGTTCCTATCGCTTCCCGGACGACCTGATCGCAAACGGCTGGATTCATCCGAACTCTGTGGCCCGATTCCGCAGCTTTGCCGATGACTTGCTGGGCGGACGATCTTTGGATTTTGGCAATTTTGCAGTTCGCAGCAAGGACACCAGCTGTTATAACTGGGTGTCCATTTCGTATCGGATGCTGCACGATGACGTGGGTCGGGCGGTGCGGGCGGTAGGTGTGATGGAGGAACTGTCCGCGGCCTTTACCGGGGCAGGCAGCTGGTCTCTGGACCAGCATCCGCTTCCGGAGAGCCTGATCTCTGACCTGGCCATGCGGATGCGGGCTGATCTGGAGTTGGACAAGATGGAGTATCTTTGGATCGAGGGCACGGATTTCAGCGGCCAGGTGCAGGATACGCGCTGCTCGGAGATCCTGCGGCTGGAGCGGGAGAAGATCTTCTGTAAGGGAGATCGGGAGAGCTTTCTCGTTAACTTTGATCGGGACGGCCTGCTGCAGATGTACCGGCAGGGACGGCGCTGGTTATGCGCGGAATATCGGCGGACCGACCGAAGCGGACATATCCGCTGGGTCCGGCATGTTCTCTATCTGACAGAGGAGCCGGTATCCCGGCATATCTATCTCTTTGGCTACATGATTTTGCTGGATCCCGGCAGCCGCTTGAGACGGGTGATACGCAGTGACACCCGGCGAGACGCAGTGAGCAGACTGTTTGACCGCAATACGGTTCAGCGGATGTCGGAAACACTGTTTGCTGACCGGACAAGCGGAAATCGCGCGGTGGCAGTCCTCCAGGCTTGGGGGCTGGAGACAAAGCTCACAGGCGACGCTACGGATCAAATGCGATATGAGCTTGCTGCGGGCCTGTCTCTGGTTTTGGGCGGCAGCTGCCTTCTGGGTCAATACAGTCCCAATCAGTTCGTTGTCGTTTTTCCAGAGGTGGTTGATCAGGAGGGGCTTCGCCGACGTCTGGAGGACGCGGTTTCCGCTCTGCGCCGGATGCTTGCACCCAATCCCCAGTACAGCGCACTGCGCCTGATCGTCGGGGCACAGGTGTTGCCCGCAGCAGCGGCGCAATACCGCTCTATGGTAAAGCAGGCCCTTCAGGTATGCGCGTTCTGGTGGAATGCAGCGGCTGATACAGTGGCTTTCGCACTGGAGCGCGAGGGCTGGGAATGGATGCAGCTGCCGCTTGGCGAGGAGGACGGAGAGATTTCTGTCCATACCTCGGAAATGGACCGGCCTCTGTCGGAGCAGGAGAAGGATGTGGCGCTAGACTGTGTTTCCACGATGCTTTCAGCAAGGACGCTGAATGCCTCTCTGATGGGCGTCCTGCAAACCATTGGAGCCTATTACCAGGCGGATCGCGCCTATGCCCTAATGCTGGTAGAAAACAGCAAAGCGGTCATCATGACTTTCGAGTGGACCAACGGCAGGAAGCGCAGCATTCAGCAGGTAGTCTCAGGGATGAAACTGGAACGGTTCCCTCTGCTGCTCCGCTGCATGAAAGAGCGGGCGCCAATCTTCCTCACCCGTCGGGTCCTGGAGGAGGAAAAGGCTCAAGACACGGTGCGGCAGCCGTGGCATTTTACCGCCTTTCCCCTGATCCGTGAGCCACAGCAACCGGTAGAAGGATTCCTCTGCATCGAGAATGCCCGAAAGCATCCGGCGGACGCGGCGCTGTTCGGCACCCTGATCCCGTTCATGCTGCGGCAGCGGGAGCGATTTCGTGACGGAGAGCATCTATCCCACGACACAGAGCGGCTCATGGGGCTGCCGGATCTGCGGGCCTATCTGGAGGCCCTTTACACCCTCACCTCCCAAAATTACAGCTCCATGGGCGTGGTTTGCCTGGACATTCCAGGGATCTCCTCCCATGGTGGTCGGAGCAGTTTCGAGGCGGGGAGCCGGATGATCTGGTATGTAGCCCATACGCTGGAGGAACTCTTTGGCCAGGCGCTGCTGTTCCGGACGCGGGAGGCGGAGTTTATCGCCTTTTATCCCAATACCACCCGCGAGGTCTTCCTGGCTTGCTGCGGCCGTCTGAGGTCGATCCTTCAGCGCCGGTATCCCAAGCGGGTGCGAATCGGCCGGGCCTGGGCGGACGGAGAATTTGCCGGTCGGCGCCTCGTGAAAAAGGCACAGGCTGCCATGCATCTGGAGATGATTTTGCCCGAGGGAGAGGAGTGGCAGCCGGCTGCGCTGAAAGAAGGGGTTGCCGTGAGTGACGCGATGCACGATGGACGGTTTACAGTCTACTATCAGCCCAAGATCGATATTCGAACCGGTGCGGTTTCGGGCGCTGAAGCGCTGGTACGCGGGGTCAGTGAGGATGACACCGTCATTCTTCCGTCACAGTTCATCGAATATCTGGAGGAATCTGGTACCATCCGGGAGTTGGATTTCTTCGTCTTGGAGCAAAGCCTTGCCCAGGCGGAGCAGTGGCGCTCCGCCGGGCTGGGGATCATCCCTGTGGCTGTGAATCTGTCCCGAGCTACGCTGGTGCATCCCTCTACACTAGCCTCCATCCTGGCGATCCAGAGCCGCTACCCGGATATTCCGGCAGAGGCACTGGAACTGGAGATTACAGAGCGGGGGGGCGGGATCGAGACCTCCGCATTCCGGGAGATTGTGGACAGGTTCCACGCCTGCGGTCTGCGGCTGAGCCTGGACGATTTCGGGTCCCAATACGCCAATTTGGCGCTGTTCGCCAATGTAAAGTTCGACACTATTAAAATGGACAGCAGCCTGATCGCAGATGTGGTTCAAAACCCCATTTCCCAAATGCTGGTGCAGGATATCGTCCAGATCTGCCGCACCCATCATATGAACTGTGTAGCGGAAGGCGTGGAGAATCAGATGCAGAGAGATGTACTGCTGAAAATGGGCTGTCCATATGCGCAGGGATATTATTACGACCGGCCGCTGCCGGCACAGGCGTTCGAGGAAAAATATCTCCGCGGAAGATCATCCATGGAACAGCAAGAGGCGCATAAGGAGGAGTGAATATGAGCGGTTCTGGAAAGACAACACCATCTGGCATCAGCGCGGAACAGGCCCCCCTGGTCATTGGGATCGGCGCCTCCGCAGGCGGCTTGGAGGCGCTGCAGCAGTTTTTCAGCTGTATGCCGCCCAACAGCGGACTCAGCTTTGTAGTTGTGCAGCATCTCTCTCCCGATTACAAGAGCCTGATGGCTGACATCCTAAGTAAACACACGGAAATGCCGGTCTATCAGGCAGAAAATGGCATGGGTGTCGAGGCGGATACCGTCTACCTGATCCCGCCGAAGAAGTTCATGACGATCAAGGAGGGCAAACTCATTTTGACGGACTACGCGCCGGTCACACTGAACCACCCGATTGATATTTTCTTCTCCTCTTTGGCAGAGGAGAAGAAAGAACACTCCATTGTGGTGGTGCTTTCCGGCACCGGCACCGATGGCACCAACGGCGTCAAGTTCGTGAAGGAGCACGGTGGTCTGGTCATTGCCCAGGCCCCAGAGAGTGCGAAATTTGATGGGATGCCGAAAAGCGTCATCAGCACAGGCCTGGCGGATTTCGTCCTCTCCCCGGAGGAGATTGCTGAGGAGATCCTGAACTTCTCCAACACGCCGACCCTGCTTCGGCCACTCCGGAGCGACAACCCGTTGTCCGAGGAGGAATCTCCTTTCTCAGAGGAGGAGACGCTCTCCCATATCTACACGATCCTGAAAAACGCCAGCGGCATCGACTTTACATATTATAAACGATCAACCATCCTGCGGCGGATCGAACGGCGGATGCTGGTCACCCACTCGGCCAGCTTAACAGAGTTCGCACACCTGCTGGGAGATAGCGCCGAAGAGGTGCAGATCCTGGCCAAGGAGATTCTGATTGGGGTAACGAACTTCTTTCGAGAGCCGGCTTTCTTCGAGAAGCTCAAATACAATGCCATCTACAAGATCGTGGAGCGTGCCAAGGAGGAGGAACCCATCCGTGTGTGGTCCGCCGGTTGCTCCACCGGAGAGGAGGCTTACTCAATCGCAATCTTGTTCCGGGAGGTGATGGAGGAGCTGAATGTGAAGCGGGATGTGAAGATCTTCGCTACAGACGTGGATAATCGAGCCATCGAGCAGGCAGGAAAGGGCATCTATTCAGAGAATATCATCGACGATGTCACACCCACACGCTTGGCCAAGTATTTTCTAAAAGTGGGCGACCAGTACCAGATCTCCAAGGAGATTCGGAGGATGATCGTCTTCGCCACCCACAATATGTTCTCCGATCCGCCTTTTGGGAAGCTGGATTTGATCTGCTGCCGGAACGTGATGATCTACTTCCAGCCGGTGATGCGTCGGGGGTTATTCGCCATCTTCCATCAGGCGCTGAAAAACGGCGGCTTCCTGTTTCTGGGCAAGAGTGAGACGGCCGGGGAGTATGTGAACCTCTTCAAGCCTGTGTGCAGCGCCGAGAAGATCTATGTTCACAAGGCAGAGGGGAAGGTGGAGGATCTGGCGCCGCCTGCTTTCAACATCCCCAATATTCAGAATATCTCGCTGAAGAGCATCCGGGCCGGCATGAGCCGGAGCGAGGAGACCGCGGTGGAGAACCGCTACGTCCGGTTCCTGGAGCGCCATCTGCCCGCCACCGTGGTTCTGGGGCCGGACAATTCAGCGCTGCACTTCTTCGGCAATTACAGCGACTACCTGGCTCTGGCCCCGGGGAGGGCCTCGTTAGATTTCTTCCAGATGCTCAGCGAGGATCTGTCTCTGGTATCGGCCACGGCTATCAGCCGCTGCCGGAACGAGCACAGCGCCATTACCTATACGGACATCGCCGTGGACTGTCCCTCCGGACGGCGGGTGATCAGCCTGACAGTGGAGCCCATTCCAAATGGTGCGGACGAGGATGACGGGCTGGTGGCGGTCATCTTCCAGGAGCACGCCGCTCCCGCAGTAGAGGGCGAGGTGGAGAAATTCGACCTGGACGCCACGGCGGCCCGGCGCATCACCGACCTGGAGCGGGAATTCCAGGAGTCCCAGAACGACCTGCGGGCCACGATCCAGCGGCTGGAGACGGTGAATGGGGAGCTGCAGGCCGCCAATGAGGAGCTGCTGACGGCAAATGAAGAACTCCAGAGTTCCACGGAGGAACTGCAGTCCGTCAATGAGGAGCTGTATACCGTCAACACAGAGCACCAGCTGAAGCTGGATGAGCTGACCATGATGACCGATGACCTGTCCAACTTCCTCTCCTCCACCATGATTGGCATTCTCTTTGTGGACAGCAACCTGAACATCCGCAAGTTCACCGAATATGTGGGACGGGAGTTCCAGCTGATGGAACACGACATCGGGCGGCCCATCCAGATCTTTGCCCATAGCTTCCCTGATGAGGAGATCGAGCAGGATTGCAGGTCTGTGTTGAAAGACCTGACCTCCATTGACCGGGAGATCACCGCTATGAATGGCCGCTCCTACACCCTGCGCATCGCCCCCTATCGTACCACGGAGAACTCCATCCGCGGATTGGTCATCACCATTATCGACAGTCTAGGTACCCCAAGGCGGGATTCGGGGGATTTGAACGGGGAGATCTGATACTCGCAATGTGAAACCGCCCTGTGCCTCGGTCCTTGTCTGTGCTGCGAAATGCGGTGGCAGCGAACTGAACGCAGGATTTTCGGACGCAAGTGGACGAAACGCTGAATGGAATGGTGTACCGTATGGCTCTTGCATATCCAACCTTGCACACGAGACAATGCAACGCAGGCAGTCTATTGGACTGCCTGCGCTCTTTTTTTCGGGGAATTGCACATTTGCTGAGTAAAATATCTATATCATACTTTCGGGTGGACCGATTCAAAAGGCTTTCATTCTTCCGGTCAAAACTCCAAGATATTTTCTGTTGTCCTTATTTCTTCGCCTCTACAAACCATTTTCCATTCTCCGTCGAGCAATGCGAGGAAATTCAGCGAATTGCCGAAATGATCGACCAGAAGTATGGCGCAGGCGCCTGGCAGCCAGGCGAGATCCGTCCGACTGCCAAAGCCCCCGTGCTTTTGGCCGGAAAAAGCGGCATGGAGCCGGAGCTCATGTCCTGGGGCTATTGGACGGCGGGGCCGCTGGTGATCAACGCCAGAGCGGAGACTGCGGCTGAGAAGCCGTTGTTCCGGGACAGCGTGGCAAGCTGCCGTTGCGTGATCCCCTCGACCGGCTTTTGGGAGTGGGATGCTGCGAAACAAAAGTTTTTCTTCACATTGCCTGGAGAACCAGCACTCTACATGGCCGGACTATGGGCGCAGCGGGACGGTTTTCCCTGCTACACGATCCTGACTACAGCGCCAAATAGTTCCATGCGCCCCATCCATGACCGGATGCCGGTGGTGTTGACCCGCGACAAGCTGCGTCTATGGCTGGAAGATCCGTCCGCATCTTCTGATATTCTGCACGCTGTTCCACCGGAGCTGCACGCTGCGGCGGTTAATGCCGACGCACAGCTCCGGCTCTGGTAGGCACCCGGAAAAAGGGTTCTTGCTCTGTCCCCCTAATTGTGGTATCATGGGAAAACTTGAGGAAGGGTGCGAGTCGAGTGGAACTGTGTGAAAAGGGAGAGGAACAGGCAAAACAGGATCGGGCGGATGCTCTGCCAGAGGATAACTCCTCCATATCCATGTTGGCGGAACTGCTGGCAGAGATGCGGTTGAGCTGAATACCATAGGGCAATGCTGGTTTCATCAATAACGGGCTTCCTGTCCAGGTGATTCGTACCTGGCAGGAAGCCCGTTATAACGTCTCTGGCATGCGAAAGAAATCGGCCTTGGTCTATGAACAATATTTTCCGTAGTATCCATCCGACTCGACCTCCGCGTCATACGGCAGGATCAGGTATACGGAGGGGGCGACCCGTTGAATCTGATTCTCATTGTGGTAGGCCACTCCAGCGACAAAGTCCAGCAGCCGCCTGGCAATATCCCGCCTGCCTGTCTCCAGATTGAGCAGTACAGAGCTGCCGCTCTGCAGCAGATCCACGATGCTCTCTGTTTGATCGAGCTGTTCTGGCGCGCAGATCACGATGCGGGATCGGACGTGATTTCCACCGACGGATATCAGTGGACAGGGCTCCGGGCGATATGGCCGGGCAGGACATTCCGCATGGTTCGGCTGCAGAAACAGCCGCCGCATCAAATCCTGCAAAATTGCCATATACTCACCCCCAGCCAATATCTGATATTATTTAAGCGCTTTTTCGAGGGGCTGTCAAGCTGACATTTTCCGGCCGCAGGTCCTTCCTCCATTCTAACGGTTCTACCGCTTCTTGCCAACCAAAGGTGTTAGGATCTGCAGAAAACGTGAGGATCACCAACGAATCATTCTTTGAGCTTGTCATTTTCTTGCTGTTGAATTCCTTATCAAGCTTCTGTGCAATTCTGCTTAAAGTACTATATAGTATCAAACGCCTGCCAATATCGGCAGGCGTTTGACTTCAAAAGCAGATTTGTATGTTCACTTCTCCGGTGGATCCATATAGGTCTGCCGGCTCTGGTACAGCCCCATTCTGGCATAGAGTTCTGTCAGCATCATGGCGCATTGGGCAGCTTCCAGTACCGGCACATCGTAGCCGTCTGCCAGCAGCCTGCTTCTCATCTCATCCGTGACGCCGATAATTCCCGTGCAGCCCATGACCAGCACGCCCACGCCGTCCTCCTCAATGGCCTTTTTGCACTCCAGATAGAGATGGGCCATCAGCTTTTCCCGATCCTGGAGTTCCAGCACGGGAAGATCCAGGGTGCGCACACTGACCACCCGCTTTTCCAGTCCGGCCCGGGCGATGGCGCCCCGGATCATGGGGACCACATTTTTCAGCACAGTGACGATCCCCAGGGTGTCCCCCAGCCCCAGGCCCAGATAGATGGCAGGCTCAAATCCTCCAAAGACCGGCATCTTCAGCTTCTCCCGGACCGCCCGGACACCGGGGTCCCCGAAACAATTCACAAAGACGCCCTGCAGTTCCTGCTCCTGGGCCTCGGATACTGCCATGGAGACCACCTGGGGCGCGGAGTACACCTCGTCGTACTCGCACTCGATGGTCACGGACCCCTCCTGGATCTGCCGGTGGACGACCTGGGTGGTGTCCATCAGGTATTTGGATAGATCCGCCATCATCTCCGGCGAGAGGATGCCGGGGGCTGTGACAGGCACCAGGTCCAGCAGCGTCAGTTTCATGCCGCTCATCGTCTCTCCCCCTTCCGATTAGGCCAGATCACCGGCGGCCTTGACCCGGACCCGGCAGGTATTCCCCACGCAGTAGGCCAGAGGCACATCTTCCACCTCAATGATCTCAATGGTCTCCTCGATGGCTCCAGCCTCCGCTGCCAGCCGGGCCGCCTCCTGCCTGGCCTGCTCCAGCGCCTGCTCCCGGGGGATCTGGTTATAGTCGATCAGCTGCTCATAGTTCCCGGACACCTTGGAGATGGCGGCGCCGATGGCGTTGGCACACCCGAAGTGCTCTGGATTATAGACATGGGCGGTGCCCGCCAGCTCCTTTGGCAGGACAATGGAACCACCGCCCACCAGAATCACGTCCACATCGTCGTTGGAGAGCTTCAGGGCGTCCAGGCACTCCTCCACCATCTCCCGGACCGCTGCCATGGCCTTGGCCGCGAACGCGTCGTCGATGCCGGAAACCAGCGACGGGTCTCCCAGCTCCGCCATCCCAAGCTTCACCGCGATGTCGGTGGCGGTGACGGTCTGTCCGCCGAATACCAGTGCCTCCGAGGTGATCTTGTAGCCCACGCTGTCAGGCCCAACCGTCACCCGGCCGTCCGGCTGCTGCCGCACGATAGAGCCGCCGCCCAGGCCGATGGAGATGATGTCCGGCATTCGGAAATTCGTGCGGACGCCGCCGATGGTGGCCGCCACGCTGGACTCCCGCGGGAACCCGTTCTGGATGACGCCGAAGTCCGTGGTGGTGCCGCCCACGTCAATGACGATGGCGTTTTTCACCTGGGAGAGATAGGACGCCCCACGGATGGAGTTGGTGGGGCCGCAGGCGATGGTGAGGATGGGGTACCGTCGGGCGTGCTCCATGGTCATGAGGGTGCCGTCGTTCTGAGACAGGTAGATCTCCGCATTGGTGATCCCCTCGTCCGCCAGGGAGCGGGCAAACCCCTCCGTGAACCGCTCCGCCACCTGATAGAGGGCCGCATTGAGGATGGTGGCATTCTCCCGCTCGATGAGGCCCATGGAGCCAATTTCGCTGGAGATGGAGGTGTGGACATCCTCTCCCATAACCTCCCGGCACAGCCGGGCGATTTCCAACTCATGGTCGTTGCGGATGGTGGAGAACACACTGGCGATGGCGATGGACTGCACCTTCCCCTTCATCCGCTCCAGGAAGGCCCGGGCGGCCTCCACATCCAGCGGGGCCAGTTCCTTTCCGTCGAACTCAAAGCCGCCCCGGATGACAATGGAATCCTCCACCACAGCCTGGATGTCCTCCGGCCAGTCTACCATGGGAGGGATGCCCGTGGTGGCAGGGGCGCCGATGCGGATCAGGCCCACCTTTGCCAGGTGCCTGCGCTCCACAATGGCGTTGGTGCACTGGGTAGTGCCCAGCATGGCCTGGGTGATCTCTCTCCGGTCCACTCCAGAGTTTTGCAGCACTGTCCGGATGGCGCGGAGAATCCCGTCATAGACGTCGTCCGTGGTGGGCTGCTTGACCTCCGCCACCACTTCCCGCCGCTCGTTCACGATCACCGCGTCTGTGTTGGTCCCGCCAACATCGATTCCCAGTTTATACATGCTCCGCGCCTCCTTTTACCCGCTCTTCCAGGGGAATATAGTCCGTATCCACGCCGAAGTACCGGGGGCCCACCAGCTCCAGCCCCTTTTCGCTCCGCCACATCTCGTAGCACTTCAGACCGACCACCAGCACCCGCTTGCCGTATTTCAGAGCCTCTGTGGTCACCGGGGTGAAGGTCTCCGTATCCACCAGACAGATCAGGTCCGGGACTGTAGCCCGAATCTCGCCGTTCACCGTGGCGGCCAGGTTCTCGTTCTGGAAAGATACCTCTGCCGTCTGGCCCCGGTCATCACCGATGCCCTCCAGCAGGATACGGCCCAGGTTGAATGCGCCATTGGTCTCCCGCAGCACGTCCACGATCTTCCCCCGGAACAGGCGGTATCCCTCGCAGGACCGGAGGAACGCCTCCTCCGGAGAAAGCCCCGCCTGCTCCTTCACGCAGCGGATGGCTTTGCCCAGCATCTCGCTGCGGGTGACGATGTTCTTCACCCCGTACGCCTTCATGGTGGCGCCGGTCATGATGTAGAGTCCCACGGTGACGGAGCCGCCGCAGCTCATGGTCACCGCCCGGGCCAGCTCCTCCGTCCACTTGTTGGTAATGGTGTTGAAGATGGCGCTGTTGCCCTTTTCGTCTGTCAGGGCCATGGGGGTGGCCTTGACACCGCCGATGGTAAAGGTCACCATCTGCAGCTCCGGAAAGGCCCGGCCCATGCCGTCGCAGTCCACCATGGGCAGGCCCAGCCTGGCCGCCGCCGCAATGGGCAGCATGGAGTTCACGCCGCCCGCCTCCATGGGCATGACCCCGTAGACGGATTTCCCAAAATATTGGGATACCATGTCGTAGATCACCTGGTACTCATTGCCGCCGGTCCCTTTCTCGCACAGGACCGTGGGCGCGCCCATCATGGCGATGGGCAGGATGATGGCGTCATCCGGCACCTCCTCCGGCGCAACCAGATCCACCGGCCCCCGCGCCTTGATGGCGCCGATGGCCATGAGCTTCCCGTAGTAGGGATCGCCTCCTCCTCCGGCGCCCAGCAGGGACGCACCCAGGGCGATGTCCTCCACTTCCCGCAATCCGATCTTACGCAACTGACTGCACTCCTCTCATCTGTTTTGATATGTATGTTCTGGTATGGAAACGCGCATACCCGCCGGGGCGATCCTCTGCCCCGGCGGTGCGCATACGCTCAGTTTTTCTTCCCAAACGCTTTCTCCAGGAGGATATAAACCATCATGGCCACCACGATGCCGTTGATGGGGCCGATGAAGAAGGGGAGATTCAGGAAGGCCAGGAACGGGATGGAGGCAAAGGTTCCGCCTGTCATGCAGGCCACCAGGGCGCCCAGCACGAAAGAGACCATCCCGGGGAAGTAGAACCCCTCCCGCTCCTGGAAGTGTTCCACCCTGCCCTTGCCGATGATCCAGTAGTCCGCGATCATGGTGCCCATCAGGGCGGGCACGATGGCGGACAGCAGGGACAAAAAGCCCTGGATGGAGTTGAGAATGCCCGCGGCGGCCAGGACCGTGCCGATCACGCCGGAGATAGCCGTCGTCAACTGGCTTTTCTGTTCGTCCTGCCCCAGCAGGACGGACAGTGACAATCCGCCGGAGTAGGCGTTTGAGACGTTGGTGGTCCAGGTGGCCAGGATCAACGCGATCAGGCCCACCAGAGGCAGGCCGGAGGAGGCCAGCACCACGCTGATATCATAGGTCCCCGTGCAGATTGCCAGAATCGCGCCGATCATCAAAATGGCGAGACCGGCAGGGAGGACGCCCACGACGGAGGACTTCACCACATCGTTCCGGTTCCGGGCAAACCGGCAGTAGTCCCCGGAGATGGCGGCCGCCACCACGAAGGACCCCACCGTCGCGCTGACGGCGCTGACAAAGGACATGGGCGCAGTTGGGACATATCCGCTGAGTACCTGGGTGCCGCCGCTGACCAGTGTGTCGATCAGCGTATAGGCCAGCACGACGCCCAGCAGCGGCACCGCGATCTTATTCAGCCACTTCAGACCGGTGAACCGGAAGCAGGCCGTCAGCAGCATAATGATGCCCCACACCACAGAGGACAGCCAGACTGGAATCGCCGCCCCCGTCATGTCCCCAAACATGGAGGAAAAGGAGGCACCGCAGACAGCGGCCTGGATGCCGAACCAGCCGATGCAGGAGATGGCCAGGATGGAGCTGATGATGTACTTTGCGCCTTTCTCCCCCAGGGCGCAGGAGGCCATCACCGCTGTGGGCAGGCCGGTGTCACAGCCCTCCATGCCCATGAAGCTCATGAACACACAGATCAGTGCGTAGCCTATCAGGATGGCCAAAATGCAGCTGCCCAGGGACAGTCCCGCTCCCAGCATCCCGCCGATCATCAGGGCGGGCACGCAGATCACGGATCCGATCCACACCATGGCAATAGACCCCCAGCTCTGCCGCTCTGCCGCTTTGATCTCAAAGCCTGTTGGTTTACTCATATCTGTTCCCCCTCACACGAAATGGCTTCTGCCATTGGAAATCATGGAACACATTATAGTTCAGATATCCAAATCCGTCATTATACGAGGGGATAACGTTTTGCCCCATTCATTGTCCGAAAGGACAATGAATGGGGCGTCAGGCAGTCCTATTTCAGCGGCTCCGCTTCAGCCGCCATCATGATCCGCCGCAGCGACAGGGCATAGATCAGGTTCTTGGACTGGGGAACATCCCCGATCCGGAAGCCAAGGATGTCACCAGCCTTCTGCAAGCGGTATTTCACAGTGTTCTTATGGACAAAGAGCTGGGATGCGGTCTCCACAATGCTGGAGTTCTGATCCAGCAGGTATACCTCCAGGGTGCGAAGAATCTCCGGGCCATCCCGGCCATCCTGGAATGGGTCCAGCAGCGCGGTGTACCATCGCACGCTCTCCTTCCCAGCTTCGGCGATCTCCCGACACTCCTTCACAAACTCGATCTCCGAGATCGTGAAGAATGACCGTAAGGGGAATACCCGGATAGCGTCGTTCAGATAGGCGTGGTTCATCTCGTAGGCGTATTTCACATCCGCCGTGTTCTGGAGCAGGGGGCAGCGGGTGATCTTTACGGGGATCTCATGCTCCCGGCAGAAATCAACCAGGGCGGCCGCCCACGCATTCATATCCCGCAGCGTCCGGCTGCCCACGGGGAAGATCAGGATGTCGTTTTCGTACAGCTCGCACATCTCAATCTTTGCAAAGTGGGTGGACAGCTCCCGGATCGGGCTGACCCATCGGGACAGGTCCCCGTCGGACAGGTTCTTCAGGATCCACACATCGCTCAGGGCTTCCACGTCAATGTGGTAGAGGTCTCCCAGGCGCCGCATTTTGATGGGTTCATCCTGAATGATGGCCCGCACCAGCCCGGACAGGTCCACCTGGTCATGCTGTTTGCCCCAGACGCTCATGCCCAGCCGGACGCCCTCCACCGCCTGCTTCCACAGCACAGAGTCGAATTTGCCGCTCTCCGAGATCACAATGAGATGCATCCGGCTGCCGCCGCCGGGATGGATCTCCGCCTGGTAGACCCATAGGGGGCGCTCGCCGTGGACCTCCCAGAATATCTCAGCGCCGGTGTGGCCCGAGAGCACTTGCATCAGTTCCTCCTGCCGCGTCGTCTGGTTGCGGGGCCATGGAGCCTCGCTCAAAATATGGTAATCCGCATCCGTGATGAGGGCGGTGGCCCGCAGCCGGTCGCTGGTGATACGCAGGATGGTCTTCACCGTCTGCTGGCTCTTGGGCACCTTGGCGATCTGCTCCAGCAGGTCCAGGGTAAAGGTGGGGTTGTTCAATTCGTCCCGGATGATGGCTCCCATGCCCTCCTGGATCACTTCGCTGTATCGGAGATTCGGTTCATTTTCCGGCATGCAGATCAGCACAAAGTCAAGCTCGTCCGCCAGCCGGATCAGCCGGGGGTCCACTGAGGGCAGAATCAGCCCCACATAGTAGAGGATCATCCCCACCTCGCCGGCGGCGGCCATACTGCGGATGTTGGCACACTGGGCGTCCACGTCATCCGCCACGCTGCAGAATCCGGTGATGACCAGTTCGCTGCCCCAGAACTCAATGCTCTCATACAGCTTCTTCTGGGTCTCTGTGGGAGCGGCGTACTCCAGCACGGAGATGCTGGTCACGATGCGGTCCAGGCTTTTGTGTCCCGCCAGGACCCTGGCCCGCCGCAGGCACGGCAGTTCCAGCAGCTGTGATACGGTCAAACTCATGACCCCATCCCCCTTCTATGGATTCTGTTCCCTGGTCTCTTCCGACTTTGCGTCTTATTATATCATAAAGACACCCGAAAACAAGAAATTTGACCTGGTACAATGTAATTGCTTTCGGGAACATCTTTCATGTAGATTCCTATTATGAAGAGTATCTGAACTATCTGTCGGGGAATACCTACGCCCAGATCCCCGGCTTCTCGTGGTTTGAGATCAACCACTACAGTGAATCCGGAGACGGCGGTGTCCGCAGGCGGTTCCTGGACGCGGAGGAGGCAATGGACTGGCTCCAAGACGAGAATGCCAACATCATTTCGTTTAATTGAATTCCAAGATCAAGTCTCCAACTGGTGATATATTTTTTGTCGTCTTCAGCCTCCGATATCTGTTGCCATTGCATATTGCTGGGACTGTTAGTGGGCGATCACTTTTGTTTTTGGCTTGTAAATCATGATGCGATGTCATGCACACAAAGCTGGCCGGGTGGAGCAAGACTCCGCCCGGTCATTTCTCCTGTGCATAGGCTTTTCGCCCCCAGTCATAGATAAGCGTTAAAGAAGAGGTGTGCGGACGCAGCCCCATTCCCTTTTATGCCCGATTCTCTTTGATATAGTCCTCAAACATCCTGCGGTAATGCTCCGTATCCTGCAGCTGCTTGATCAAAGGCAGGACGCGGCAGCGTAGCTCCGGCTCCTCCTGTGGCAGTATCATGATATCCGTGTGTTCCCGCACGATTCCTTCTTCCCGCACGTCGTTGTATATCTCATCTATCAGGCAAAGAAACAGGCTGTCGGCATCTTCATAGAAATGGTACTCGCCATCCATATCTATTTGAACAATGCCAAATTTGGAAGACACCAGAATATCAAAGAAATAATGATTTTCAATGTATGTTCCAAACACCCGCAGGATCTCTCTGATCCGCTCCATTTCTGCAGGCTGTATGGTCACCTTTTTGGGCTGTATGGATTCATCGTGAGCAGCTGCCACGGCAAGTATCGTAAGCAGATCCTCACGAGACCCATTCTTATAGACTTCCTCCAGGTTCTTTTGCCGATCTGTGTCCATTTTTTTCACTCCTCGTCACAGTCCCTCGAACGGCGGGTCACGGCTTGTCTACTCCAGGGAACTTATAAAAGTCCGTCCCAGCGCCGTCAGTATAAAATATCCGATCTCCTATCGGGAAATCCGCGTACTCTTCTTCATCTTCCTGCACATAGGCAGGGAACGATTCCACAATCGCATTTTTCAGTGCGGCCATATTGATCTGCTTGGCCCATGTATTTTCCGCGTATGAAAGCAGCTCATAAATCGGCAGGCAGCTATATTCATACTGGTAAAAGTGATAAGCGAAGTCGCTGTCCTTTCCGCCTTCCGAACCACTTGGATCGGCAACCGCCAACGAGGCAGTCTTTTCCCGCACATCCTCAAAAAAGGGGAAAGCAAGCGCCAGGACCCATCCGGCCTCCGCCGTTTCCAGCCAGTAAAGGCCATTCCAGAGTCTATCGCTCCGAAGGACTGGCCCCCACGGGGTCTTTGTCGGAACGGGGTACTCCCCAAAATATTCCGGGCAGACCTTCATCCCCCGCTCACGGTCCTCTTCAAGAGTCTTTCCCTCCGGCAGCGGAAGGCCGTGATCCGCGAGGTATTTGTGAATCTCATAGATCACCACCCAACGGGCCTTATTGAAATAATCCTCAAGGGGGTACATCAGAATCTCAGGAACTTCTCCCAGTGGTGTTCCATACCCCTTTGCTGTCTCAGAGATGGCCGGGGTGTCCCGCATTACCACGATGCACTCCGCACCGGCACGCCATGGCGGTACTGGACCGGTTTCAACTTTGTATATGCCGGGACACAGCCTTTCCGCGGACCGAAATGCGCCGTATTTCCTTTCAAAGGCGCAGATATCAAACGGAAGATCCTCTCTTGCGACCTGCCCGGCGGCTGTGTTTCTCTCGTGAAAATCGTTGGACAGCTGTGTCATATTCTCCCCTCCCAAATAAAAGTCATCGGACTGCGGCTGATTACAGCGGCCGCGGTTTAAAAGGCGTGAAAAGCTGGGGGACATCCAACTCGATTCGCAGGTCCCGGATCAGCCGCATACGGGTCGCTTGAATGTGCCGCTGCAGCCGTACACGATCCCAGCCCAGCTCCTCACAGATACTGTCGTAACTGCGCCCCTCCAGCCGCTGGCGAAGGATGTACAGGTCTTTCTGCGTGACGCAGCGCCTGGTGGATCTGGCGGGAAGGTTGCCCCGTTCCCGGTCCAGCCGGCAAAGCTCGTCGTCAGATGGCAATTCCTGCAGCAGTTCCGACAATTTCGTGTAGCCTGTTATCGTCTGTCTGATATGGAGCAGCCGGCGAAGTGCGGGAATATCAACATCAATGCAATCCGGCACTCCTTTCAGCAGGCAGTTTCGCGTCTTGCGCGACCAATAGGCCACCTTGCTGGCAGGTGTTCGGAGTCTATCCGCAATTTCGCTCAATTTATATCCCTCCAGCCGAAGTTTCAGCACCTCCAACCCAAACTGTGAAACGCCGTTGTTCTCAGGATGCTCTGGATTGAAAAAAAGCTTGGCCAGGATCTCGTCGGATGGGATATCGCGCAGCAGCTCTGAAAAATGAATTGCCTCCCCATGTGACGCTTTTTCCAGTAATTGATCCAAGGTCCCACCCTCCTTTTGCGCAGGTACACAGCGAGTAACTTCATAATCTTTCGTTGTTATGACACAACTAACGGCAATTTACGATGTATAAAAAAGCCTCTATAATCGCAAGAAAATAGAGGTGGTTTCATGGGAACTGAAAAGAGCAAGTTAGCACTTGAAATCGGACGCCGCATTGCGCAGCGGAGGACACAGCTTGGACTGACCCAGGCTCAGGCTGCGGAGAAAGCCGGTTTGACCCAGCAGTTCTTCGCCAGCGTCGAGACGGGCGCAAAAAATATTCGAGCCGAAAGCATCATCAAGGTGTCTCAGGCCCTGAACATCAGTGCAGATTTCCTGCTGACAGGAGTTGTCACGGACTTTGACCGCCATCAGGTGATGGAAATGCTGGAGCCTCTGGATGAAAAGCAGTTTCTGGAGATTCAAAATATCATCCGGGATATCCTGAAGTTCGGCGGGTGCCCTCCCGAGGTCTGATGCATCTGAAACCCTTATCATTGTTGAAAAG
>ERZ1090880.173-NODE-173-length-38805-cov-16.553032_pt1 | contig 38805 bp, 43 predicted proteins | sample MGYA00478471_ERZ1090880 | MGnify/ENA primary metagenome ERZ1090880 (study PRJEB33644, sample SAMEA5815734) | chicken gut metagenome | biome: Chicken; feature: Gastrointestinal Tract; material: Caecum | place: Ireland | collected 2019-01-01 | study: A study of the... | reverse complement strand
ATATTTCAGTTCTACTATCACATCGTTAATTGATAAATATATATTTTCTATTTCACCAATTTCCTCTAACGTCCCTGTATACGATTCCTCATTCTGTGTGGCGAATAGAACCGGGTCTTTTTGTGAATTCACCTCGTTTTTTGAAAGTACAGCCACCTTATATGAACTTTCAGATGAACGATTAGCAGCAACGCCGCATCCGATCATAGTGATCAGTACAAAAAATATAAAAAGATATGATATTTTTTTGCGCATAGGAACCTCCTTTCGGCGTATCATAGCAGCTATTTCGGGAAGCCCACAAATATCTTGCGATTTCCCATAGATCATTGATTTTTACCTAATTCTTTGGTCTCGTTCCAGCGAAAACGGGTCTCCGGCGAATACCGGATAAGCAGAAAACAACGTAGTTATAACAACGCTTAGCAGGACGGAAAAAATTTTTTAATTTTCCTCCTTTCTCACCGGAACTTTGCCCAGCTTAAAAATTCTCAGTTCTTCATCGTTAAGCTTTTCGGGCGCTTTTACCTGTGTATAAAGCCAATAGGTTCCGTCTGCTTTTTGCAGTATATAGGAGTCTTCCGCGTCAAAATATAGTATGTTCGGCGTATTCTGCAGAACCGGGGGAGCGTAGGCGGGCTGGGGAATAAAAAGGTAGGAAACACCCAGCAGCAGGCAGAAGGAAATAACCAGCAGAAGGTTCGCCCATTTGGGGGAGGGAGAGGGCGTATCCTTTATCACCGCCGCGAACCGCTCTTTGACGCCGCCGGCCTTTTTATGGTCAAAAAGACATACCGCATCATAAAAGGAAGCCTTTTTTGAGGAGGACCATTTCATACAGTTCAGGATGGTCCGCAGATAGACCACCTTTTCCACACGGTCCAGGTTCCTGGATACAGCGGCGTCACATTTCATTTCCAGAGTCTGCTCCAGATCCGCTTTCAGCAGGTAAACTGCCGGGTTCCACCAGAAGATGCAGCAGAATACGGAGATCATCAGCTTGATCAAAATGTCCCGGTTCAAAAAGTGCGTGGATTCATGGAGCAGTATGTAGTACAGTTCCTTTTCGGAATATTCCCTTTGAGGCAGAAGGATGTATCTGCGGAAGATCCCCGCGCCCATGGGAGTGGGCAGATCCGGAAAAAAGCGGAGGGAGATTTTTGGGGGCTTTCCGGCTGTTTTAGCAGCAGCCCGGAAGATCTTATATTCTTTTCTCCCGCAGTTCTGTCCCCGGGAGCGGATGGCAGCCATGGCCCTGCGGCAGCGGATCAGAAGGCGGAGCAGTAGGATCCCCGCAGTCAGCAGCCAGACCAGGAACAAAAGATGGAGAAAGGAAAACCGCAGATGGCCGCCCAGGGTGTGTTCTGCTTTCAAAAAGTGATAAACAGAAGCGTAAATATGTCTGTCCGGCAGTACAATGGAGAAGGGAAATTCTCCGGGCAGCAGCAGCCGCGCCGCGCAGAACAGATACAGAAGGATCGGAACCCAGAGGCTGAATCTGGCCTTAAAGGGGCGGGTCTTCCGGAGCAGGTAAATCGCCAGGATCAGAACACTGATCCAGATCGCAGACGAAAAAAGTGAAAATGGAGTAATCTGCATTTTATTTATCCTCTTTTCCTTCCTCTTCAAAGGAGTCCAACATTTGTTCCAGTTCATTGATCAGCCGGCTGTCCCCGGAATCTGCGGGCTGCACCATCGCCATGGCGATTTTGATAAAAGAGGAAGCGTCTACGCCTTTCTGTTTCAGCAGGCCGGCGATATATTCTTCCTTCGTCAGGCAGGGACAAAACTGCCGGACATACCGTTTGCCCTCTTTGATAAATCCGCAGATTTCCACCAGATTTTTCTTTTGGAGCATAGTAAGCATTTTGTGAATGTAATTGACGCCCCAGCCGGAGGTCTCCGGAGATTCCAGAGAGAGATTCAGAAGTTCCAGACTGGTAAGGGGAGTGCCTTTCTGCCAGAAAATCTCCATCAGCAATTCTTCTGAGCTTGATAAGTGGATTTTTTTCATGTAAACACCTTTCTGGATAATGAAAATCTTATATAGAAATTATAAATAAAATATAAAAGTATGTCAATGAATTTTCTGGATAGTTTCTGGAGATTCTCGGAAATGTAAAGCAGCTGCAGGCCTGAGAACGCTCAGGCCTGCAGCTGCCGCGCAGCGGGCTATCCCGCGATCATATCAATTCCCCGCTGGAGGGTTTCCCCGTCGATGGCTCCGGCTGCCCGGGCAACGAGATTGCCGTCGGCGTCGATAAAGAACGTGGAGGGCAGGGAGTAGGCGCCATAGGCGTACGCCGCCAGAGACTGGGTATCATACAATACCGGGAAAGTGTACGCGTTTTCCTCCACAAAGGCGGAGGCGGTTTCCACGGTTTCTCTGGAACCGTCCGTGGCGTTGACCATCAGAAACTGGATCTCATCTCCCAGCTCCAGGTACTTTTCGTGAAAGTCCGGCATTTCGCTCTGGCAGGGGCCGCACCAGCTGGCCCAGAAGTTCAGCACAATAGGTTTTCCCGTGTAATCGGACAGGCGGACCTCTCTGCCCTCTCTGTCGTACACGGTGAAATCCGGCGCTTCCGTTTTCTGCTCCGGTTCACTGCCGCCGCTCTCCTGCTGCTGTTCCTCCCGGGCTGCCAGCTGGTCCGTTTCAACGCTCTGTCCCAGCTGACGGTATAGAAGGGCTGCTCCGCCAAGAAGAAAAACAAATACCAGAAGCAGGATGAGAAGTGTTCTTTTATTTTTCATAGGACCTCCTTATTCTAAGATATTGAGCAGCTTTCCCATGGTTCCTGTCGCCATCAGGATGCCGATCAGAACCAGCAGAAGACCGCTGACGGTATTGATGATGCTGTAATGCCGCTTGATCCAGTTAAAGGCGCTTTTCAGATAATCGATCAGGACAGCGCTGATTATGAAGGGAATTCCCAGCCCCAGAGAGTAAGCCAGCAGCATCAGCATTCCTTCCAGGACATGGGCCTGCTGGGAAGCCAGCATCAGGGCGGAACCCAGAAACGCGCCTACACAGGGTGTCCAGCCGATAGAAAAAATCACGCCGAAAAGCAGGGAGGAGAAGAACCCCATGCTGTCGGTATTTACAGAACGGCTGCTCCCCCGGAACAGCTTCAGTTTGAACACTCCAAGGAAATTCAGGCCGAACAGAACCACGATCAGACCGGAAACAATGTTGACCGCGGTCTGATATTCCCGGAGAAAGCTGCCCACGGTTCCTGCCAGCACGCCCAGGATGATAAACACGGCCGTAAAGCCTGTGACAAATCCGAAGGCGCCTTTCAGAGTTTTGCCGGCGGTTCTCACACCGCCTCCGGCGAAATAAGAAAGGTAGACCGGAAGCATGGGGAGAAGACAGGGGGATATGAAGGTTATGATTCCTTCTAAAAATGAGATCGCGTACTGCATCTGTTTTTGCGCTCCTTTCTTCCTCTTGCTGCGGACAGTATACCATAGTTTTGCTGCTTTTTCTGTGATTATATCACCAAAATCCTGATCCGGCGGAACATTGCGCGGCAGCGTATTGACTTAAAGCAAAACCCTCATTATACTGAAACAAAAAAAGACGCAGATGCCGCGCGGCGGCGTGAAACCATACAATGGGAGAAGGAGGAGAACGCTGTGGATTTTGTAAATTACTTTCCGGTATGGGGCAAACTTACCCCCGCTCAGCAAAGCCGCATTCTCGGTTCGGTTATGTCCCGGACGGTAAAAAAGGGGACAGTGATACACAACGGAAGCGAGGAGTGCACCGGGCTTTTGCTGATAAAGTCCGGACAGCTGCGGGCCTACATTCTTTCGGAGGAGGGGCGGGAGATCACCATCTACCGGCTGTTTGACCGGGACATGTGCCTGTTTTCCGCCTCCTGCATGCTGCGCTCCATTCAGTTTGAAGTGGTCATTGAGGCGGAAAAGGATACGGAACTCTGGATCATTCCCTCTGAAGTCTATAAGGGGATCATGGAGGAATCCGCTCCGGCGGCAAATTATACCAACGAGCTGATGGCCGCCCGGTTTTCCGATGTGATGTGGCTCATAGAACAGATTATGTGGAAAAGTCTTGACAAGCGGGTGGCGGATTTCCTGCTGGAGGAAGCCTCCATCGAGGAAAGCAGGGAACTGAAGATTACCCATGAAGCCATTGCCAACCACCTGGGCACCCACCGGGAAGTCATTACCCGGATGCTGCGCTATTTCCAGAGCGAGGGAATGGTTCAGCTGTCCCGGGGACTGGTCCGGATTACAGATGAAGAGAAGCTGCGTTTCGCTCTTGCCCGGGGCTTCCGCTCTGTGCTATAATGTTTGCGGAAAATTTAGATGGAAGGATGAACACAGGATGGATATTTTATATAAGAGTACCAGAGGAGGAGAGTCCGGAGTAACGGCTTCCCGGGCAGTGCTGGAGGGCCTGGCCGGTGACGGAGGCCTCTTTGTGCCGGAGCGGATGCCGTCCCTGGATGTACCGATGGAGAAACTGGCCGGGATGAGCTACCAGGAGCTGGCCTATGAGGTTATGAGCCGTTTCCTGACAGACTATACGGAGGAAGAACTGAAAGGCTGCATTGCCAGAGCCTATGATGAAAAGTTTGACACTCCCGAAATCGCCCCCCTTCGGAAAGCGGACGGCGCGTATTTCCTGGAACTGTTCCACGGGGCGACCATCGCTTTCAAAGATATGGCCCTGTCTATTCTGCCCCACCTGATGACTGCGGCGGCCAGAAAAAATCAGGTGAAAAATGAGATTGTGATCCTCACCGCCACCTCCGGGGATACGGGAAAGGCGGCCATGGCCGGCTTCGCGGACGTGCCGGGAACCAGGATCATTGTATTTTATCCCAAGGACGGGGTAAGCCCCGTGCAGGAACGGCAGATGGTGACTCAGAAGGGAGACAACACCTATGTGGTGGCTATCCGGGGCAATTTTGACGATGCCCAGACCGGGGTGAAAAAGATGTTCGGGGACGCGGCTCTGGCGGCGGATCTGGATCGGGCGGGATTTCAGTTCAGCTCCGCCAACTCCATCAACATCGGACGGCTGGTGCCCCAGGTGGCTTACTATGTGTACGCCTACGCCCAGCTGGTGAAGCAGAGGGAGATTGCCGCCGGGGACCGGATCAACGTAACGGTGCCCACCGGAAACTTCGGCAACATCCTGGCGGCCTACTACGCCAAACAGATGGGGCTCCCCATCGGCAGGCTGATCTGCGCTTCCAATGAAAATAAAGTGCTCTATGATTTCTTCCGCACCGGCGTGTACGATAAGAACCGGGAGTTTATCCTGACCTCTTCCCCCTCTATGGACATTCTGGTGTCCAGCAACCTGGAGCGGCTGATCTACCGCGTTGCCGGGGAGGATCCGGAGAAGACCAGAAGTCTCATGGAATCTCTTTCCGGGACAGGCAGTTATGAGATCACCGGGGAAATGAGAGAAAAACTGGGAGATTTTTACGGGAATTACGCCGGGGAAGATGAGGTGTCCGCCGTCATCGCGAAACTCTACCGGGAAGACCGCTACGTCATTGACACCCACACGGCGGTGGCGGCCTGTGTGCTGGAAAAATACCGGGAGGAGACCGGGGATACCGCCAAAACCGTCATCGCCTCCACCGCCAGCCCCTACAAGTTTGCCAGAAGCGTGCTTCATGCCATAGACAGTGAAAAATACGACGGCATGACAGATCTGGAGCAGATCGACGCCCTGGAGGCCGCGGCGAAGGTTCCGGTGCCCCGGGCGATTGAAGAGATCCGCAGCGCTCCGGTCCGCCACAATACCGTAGCGGATGTGGAGGGCATGGAAGCGGCCGTGCGGAAGATTCTGGGCCTTGGGGAAAGAGAAAAAGAATAACAGATTTTTTACGGCAGCCGGGAACTTCCCTCACAGGCGGAGGAGTTCCCGGCTGCCGTTTCCATATGCCCCTCAGGCGGCGGTTCCCTTGGCAGAAGACAGTTGTACCCGGGGGGGTTTTATGATACAATAGCAGAGGTGTACTGCGGCGCGGCAAAGCGCCGCAGACAAATGTGCGGACGGAAAGGACGAAAGACATGTTACTGGAGAAAACAGTCGCGGAAATTGTTCCTCTGGACCAGGCGGCCATGGATGCGGCGTGGCGGCACTGGGATTCCATCGCGAAACCCTTAAGAAGTCTCGGAAAGCTGGAAAAAGCGGTAGTCCAGATGGCCGGGATCCAGGGCAGCTCCCAGGTGGATATCGGGAAAAAGGCTCTGCTGGTGCTCTGCGCCGACAACGGCGTTGTGGAGGAGAAAGTCACCCAGACAGGCCAGGAGGTCACCGCCCAGGTGGCGGAAAATTTCCTGCAGGAAAAGGCCACGGCCGGCATTCTCTGCCGGAAAACCGGGGCGGACATTTTTCCGGTGGATATAGGCATCTACCGGGATACCAGCATCCGGAACTGCAAGATTGCCTTCGGCACGAAGAATATGACCAAAGGACCCGCTATGACCCGGGAGCAGGCGCTTCAGGGACTGGAGACGGGGATCCGGCTGGCGGAAGAAAAAAGGAGAGAGGGCTACCGGATCCTGGCTACCGGCGAGATGGGCATCGGCAACACCACTACCAGCAGCGCCATGGCTTCTGTATTTCTGGGAAGACCGGCGGAGGAGCTGACCGGAAGAGGCGCGGGGCTGTCCAGCGAGGGACTGAGCCGGAAAGTTCATGCCATCCGAAAGGCCATTGAGGTCAATCAGCCGGATCCGGAAGATCCGGTGGATGTGCTGGCAAAAGTAGGGGGCTTTGATATCGCGGGCATGGCAGGAGTGTTCCTGGGGGGAGCGGCACTGCGCATGCCGGTGGTGATTGACGGATTTATTTCCTGTGTGGCGGCTCTGACTGCCATGCGGATCTGCCCACTGGCGGCGGATTACATGATGGCCTCCCATGTGTCCAGGGAGCCTGCGGCGGAGCTGCTGCTGCGCTCCATCGGCAAGGAGGCCTTTCTTACCTGTGACATGTGTCTGGGAGAGGGAAGCGGAGCAGTCATGCTGTTTCCCCTGCTGGACATGGGACTGGAAGTGTACAATAAGATGGCTACCTTTGAGGAGAATGAGATTGAGACGTATGTCCCCTTAAGTTAGGAGTGATAGGATGCTGCATTTAATAACAGGCGGTTCCGGCAGCGGAAAATCCCGGTACGCGGAGGGAGAGATCCTGAAACTGGGACCGGGACGGAGAATCTACATCGCCACCATGTATCCCTACGATGAAGAAAGCAGGCAGCGGATTGCCCGGCATCGGGCTATGCGGGCGGAGAAAAATTTTGAAACCATAGAGTGCTACACAGCGCTGAACCAAAGAGACTTTCCCGAGGGGGCCAACATTCTGCTGGAGTGCATGTCCAATCTGGTGGCGAACGAAATGTTCCGGCCGGAGGGCGCCCGGCTCCATACGGTGGAAGCGGTTCTTCGGGGCGCCTGGCTTTTAAAGGATCTGGCGGCCAACCTGGTGATCGTCACCAATGAAATTTTTTCTGACGGAGCGGAGTATGACAGTTCCACCCGGGTATATCAGGAATATCTGGGAACCATCAACCAGGAGATCGCCCGCTGGGCGGACCGGGTAACGGAAGTGGTGTGCGGCATCCCCATTGCCCTTAAAGGGGGAGACTTAGAATGAAAAGTCTGATCAACAGTTTTGTGGTGGCTTTCTCCATGTATTCCAAGATTCCCATGCCCAGGGCAGACTGGACCAAAGAAAATATGAAGTACTCCATGTGCTTCTTCCCCTGGGTGGGTCTGGCGGTGGGGGCCCTGGAACTGGGCTGGTTTTATCTGGCGGAGTTCCTGGAATTTCAGCTGCTCCTGCGCAGCGCCGGATTTGTGCTGATCCCGGTGCTGGTTACAGGGGGAATTCACCTGGACGGCTTTCTGGATACTTCGGACGCCATGAGTTCCTGGAGAGAAAAGGAGAGGCGGCTTGAGATTCTCAAGGATTCCCACGCGGGAGCCTTTGCCGTTATCTGCGGCGCGGGCTACATGGCGCTTTATCTGGGGGCGGCGGGGGAAGTAACGAAGGAGTGCCTGCCGGCGCTGTGCCTTTGCTTCTGCGTGTCCAGAACCTTCTCCGCGCTGTCGGTAGAAAATTTTCCCAACGCCAATCCCAAGGGAACGGCGGCGGCCTTCGGAAAAAATTCACTGAAACAGAAAGTAAATGCGGTTCTGGCCATTTATCTGGCGCTGCTGACGGCGGCGGCGGTATTTCTGGATCCCCTTTCCGGCCTGCTGATGATGGCGGCGGCAGCGCTTTGCTTTGCCTTTTACCATCATATGGCTTTGAAGTATTTCGGCGGAATCACCGGGGATCTGGCGGGATTTTATGTGTGCGTCAGCGAGCTGGCCATGGTGCTGGCGGTTGTAACAGGAAATAGGATTGCGGGGTTGATAGGATGAAGCTTGTAATCGGAGGAGCCTTTCAGGGCAAATTTAATTTTGTAAAAAAACAGTTTCCGGATGTGAAGGAATGGCTGGACGGCTATACCTGTTCCAGAAGAGAGATCTTTGCCTGTAAAGGCATGGTGCATTTCCATGATTTTATCAAGCGGGAACTCAGGGAGGGCAGAGGCGCGGAAGGCCTGGCGGAGGAGATCATTGAGAAAAATCCGGATATTATCATCGTTTCCAATGAGCTGGGCTACGGGGTAGTGCCAGTGGATCCCTTTGACCGGAAATACCGGGAAGCGGTGGGCCGGACCTGTGAGAAACTGGCAGCCTTTTCGGAGGAGGTCTACCGGGTGGTCTGCGGCATCGGGACGGCAATTAAAAAGAAAGAAGCATGAGAAAACTGCGGGAGGGGAGAAGAGGCAGATGCTGAAACTGTATATGATACGGCATGGAATGACTTACGGGAATACACAGGGGCGGTATATCGGCACCACCGATGAGCCGCTGCTCCCGGAGGAAGCCGCAGACTTAAAAAAATATGATCTGGGCCGCGTGGACCGGGTTTACGCCAGCCCCAGGAAACGCTGCCGGGAGACAGCTGAGATTCTCTATCCCGGACAGGAAATTACCCTGGTGGAGGAATTCGCGGAATGCGATTTCGGAGAATTTGAAAATAAGAATTATCAGGAGCTGAGCGGGAATCCCAACTACCAGAAATGGGTGGACAGCGGCGGGACATTGGAGTTCCCGGGAGGAGAAAGCCGGAAGGAGTTTCGGGAGCGGTGCATTGCCGGACTGAACCGGGTGGTTCTGGAGGCTTACGAAAACCAGTGGGCGGAGGCGGCTCTGATCGTCCACGGCGGAACCATCATGAGTATTCTGGAAGCCTACGGCTTTCCTCACCAGGATTACTACAGCTGGCATGTGAAAAACGCTGAGGGATACCGGGTGCGCCTGGATCCGGAAGCCTATCTTCGGGGAAGCCGGCAGCTGATCGTGGACGGAAGGATCGTCCGGGGTGACAGCCATGAATAAAAGATTTCCTTTTGGCGAGGGGCATGCCCATATTTTTATGAACGGAGCAGATTATCACCGGGCAGTGGAAACCCATAAAAACGGCCCGGATGAGCGGGTGATCCGTCTGCATCTGCAGGAGTATCAGAAGAGAGGCATCTCCTTTGTCCGGGACGGAGGAGATCATTTCGGCGCTTCCTTTCTGGCCAGGAAGCTGGCGCCGGAATACGGGATTACCTATCTGACCCCCGGGGCGGCTCTTTTTAAAAAGGGCCATTACGGCCGGGTAGTGGGGGAAGCCTTTGAGGACATGAAAGAGTTTGCCGCTCTGGTAAAGGAGAGAAAACGCCAGGGCGCGGACTTTATAAAGATTATGACCACCGGAATCATGGATTTTCAGACCGACCACACGCTGACGGGCAGGGCTCTGAGGGAGAAGGAAGTCTTTGAAATGGTGCACATCGCCCATGAGGAGGGTTTTCTGGTCATGAGCCATACCAATGGAGCCAGAGCCTGCGAGATTGCCGCCGCCTGCGGGGCGGATTCCCTGGAGCACGGAAATTTTCAGGACGAGCAGAGCCTGCGGGTGCTGGCGGAGTGCGGAACTCTCTGGGTGCCTACGGTGGTGACGGTAAAGAATCTCATAGGCTGCGGAAGATATCCGGACCGGATTCTGGAGCGGATCTGGGAGAGAACCGGAAAAATGCTGAAAGCTGCCAGAGCCCTGGGGGTTTCCCTGGCATTGGGAAGCGACGCGGGAGCCTGCATGGTGGGCCACGGTTCCGGGCTCCTGGATGAATTCCGCGCTTTTCAGGAGGTGTTTCCGGAAGACAAAACCCTGATTTCGGAGCTTGAGAGAGGACAGAGAAAACTGGAATGTTTTGTCAGACAGTAAAACCGGACCGGAAGAGGTAACAAAAGATGAAGGAGCATAAAACCGGCCTGGAGGACATGTATGTCCTGAAGGGCCATAAAAAACTGCGGTGCGGCTATACCACAGGATCCTGCGCGGCTGCCGCGGCAAAAGCCGCCGCCTGGATGCTTCTGACGGGGGAACCCGTGGAAGAGACGGCGCTGAAGACTCCCAAGGGGATTCTGCTGCATTTGCAGGTGGAAGAAATTGCTATGCGGCCGGGGGCGGATGGGCAGATAGAAACAGTCCGCTGCGCGGTCCGCAAGGACGGAGGCGACGACCCGGACGCTACCCACGGACTGCTGGTTTTCGCGGAGGTAAGCAGGAGAAAAGAACAAGGGATCCTCATCGACGGAGGGGAGGGCGTGGGCCGGGTTACCCGGCCGGGACTGAACCAGCCGGTGGGAAACGCGGCCATCAACAGCACTCCCAGGGAGATGATCCGGAAGGAGACAGAGGAAGTCTGCCGCCGGCAGGGCTACAGGGGCGGCCTGAAAGTGATGATCTCCATTCCCGGAGGGGAGAAGATCGCCGCCGGAACTTTTAATCCCCGTCTGGGAATCCGGGGCGGCCTGTCCGTGCTGGGAACCAGCGGCATTGTTATGCCCATGAGCGAGGAGGCTCTGGTGAAAAGTATTGAGGCGGAAATGCGGATGCTGGCCGCCGCCGGAGGGAAATATCTGGTGGTCACCCCGGGAAATTACGGGGAGGCCTTTGCCGGACAGCTGCCGGACCTGGATCTTTCCTGCGAGATGAAATGCAGCAACTATGTGGGGGAGACTCTGGATCTGGCGGAGGAGCTGGGAATCCGGGGCATTCTGTTTATCGCCCACATCGGGAAATTTATCAAGGTATCCGGAGGTATTATGAATACCCATTCCCGGAACGCGGACGCCAGAGCGGAGCTTATGGCGGCGGCGGCCTTCCGGGCCGGAGCGGACCGGGAAACAGTGAGAAAAATCCTGGACACCGGAACCACAGAGGAAGCCCTGGATGTTCTGGCCGCTTCCGGACAGGAACTCCTGGAACATACCATGGAGGAAGTATGCGGACGGGTGCAGTTTTATCTGAATCAGAGGACAAAGGGCAGCCTGGAGACAGGGGCCATTCTGTTTTCCTCTGTCCGGGGAAAACTGGGAGAGACCGGGACGGTGCCGGAACTGATCCGCAGGATAAATGAGCAAAAAGCGAGGATTAAGATATGAAAGGAAAATTGTACGGAGTGGGCATCGGCCCCGGGGATCCGGAGCTGCTGACCCTGAAAGCCCTGCGGGTGATCCGGGAAAGCAAGGTGATCGCTCTTCCCGGGAAAGAGCCCCGGGAAACCGTTGCCTATAAGATTGTGGAGGAAGCCTATCCGGAGATTGCGGAAAAGGAGCTTCTGGCAGTGGATATGCCTATGACCAAGGATCCCGCGAAGCTGGAGGCTTCCCATGAGGCGGGGGCCGCGGCCATTATGGCGTATCTGGACAAGGGCATGGACGTGGCCTTCCCCACCCTGGGTGATCCCACGGTGTACTCCACCTACATTTATGTACATAAGCGGGTGCAGGCCGCCGGCTATGAGACGGAGATCGTCAGCGGCATTACCTCCTTCTGCGCGGTGGCGGCAAGGCTGAATACCGGGCTGGTGGAGAAGGCGGAGCCCCTGCATGTGATTCCGGCCTCCTACCAGATTGAGGAGGCATTGAAGCTTTCCGGCACCAAGGTGCTGATGAAGGCGGGCAAGAAAATGGCGGAGGTGAAAAAAATCCTGCTGGAGCAGCAGATTCCCGCTTCCATGATCGAAAACTGCGGCATGGACAATGAAAGGATCTACCGTTCCCCGGAGGAGATTCCGGAAGACGCGGGATATTATTCTTTGATTATCGTAAAGGAGAAATCATGATACATTTTGTAGGCGCCGGGGCCGGAGCCCCGGATCTGATTACCCTGCGGGGAAAAAAATTCCTGGAGGAGGCGGATGTGATTATTTACGCCGGTTCTCTGGTGAACCCGCAGCTGCTGGATTATAAAAAAGAGGGATGCAGGGTTTACAATTCCGCGAAAATGACCCTGGAAGAAGTTCTGCAGGTCATGGAAGAGGCAGAAGATGAGGGACTTGTTACCGTGCGGCTGCACACGGGAGATCCCTGTCTCTACGGAGCCATCCGGGAGCAGATGGATGTGCTGGATGAAAAAGGCATTGGCTACGATTACTGTCCGGGAGTCAGCTCCTTCTGCGGAGCGGCTTCCGCCCTGAATCTGGAATATACCCTGCCGGAGGTTTCCCAGAGCGTGGTCATTACCCGTATGGCGGGAAGAACGCCGGTGCCGGAGAAGGAGAGCATTGAATCCTTCGCCGCCCACCAGGCCACTATGGTGGTGTTTTTAAGCACCGGCATGCTGGAGGAGCTGAGCAGGCGTCTGATAGCGGGGGGCTATCAGGCGGATACGCCGGCGGCCATTGTATACAAGGCTACCTGGGAGGATGAAAAGGCCTGTGTCTGCACGGTGGGAACCCTGGCGGAAACGGCCAAAAGAGAAAATATCACGAAAACCGCCCTGATGATTATCGGCGATATTGTGACCCACAGTCATTACGACCGGTCCAAGCTGTACCATCCGGAATTCACCACGGAGTTCCGTCAGGGCACGAAACAAGACTGAAAAATAAAGGGGTGTCAACATGAAAATCGCGGGGATTTGTTTTACAAACGCGGGTATGGAGCTTTCTGAAAAAATCAGAAAGCTTCTGGCATCCGTTTCCGGGGAGAAGGAAATGGAGGTCAGATGGTACTGCAAGGGGAAAAAGCTGAACCTGGACGCCCATCCGGAGATCCGGGCTCTCAGAGAAGGGCTCCAGAGCTGGACGGCCGGCCGCTTTCAGGACAGCGACTGCCTGATCTTTGTGGGCGCGGCGGGAATCGCGGTGCGGGCTATCGCTCCCTATGTAAAGGATAAGAGAGTGGATCCGGCGGTGCTGGTGCTGGACGAGAAAGGCCAGTACTGTATCCCTCTTCTGTCCGGCCATATCGGCGGGGCCAATGAGATGGCTCTGTGGATGGAGCAGGGGCTGGGCTGCAGGGCCGTGCTGACCACGGCGACGGATGTGAACCAGAAATTTGCCGTAGATGTGTACGCAAAGAAAAATAATATGGTGATCTCCAATATGACCTATGCCAAAGAGGTATCAGCCGCATTGCTGGCGGGAGATCAGGTAGGCTTTTACACCCATTTTCCCGTGAAGGGGGAACTTCCGGAGGGACTGGTCTGGAGCGCGGAATTTTATCGGGAGCAGGACAGAGAGCAGGCAAAAAGAGAAACCTCTCTGGGAATTTACATCAGCCCCTCCTATTCCCGGGCCTATTTCGATCACACTCTCTGGCTGATTCCACGGTGCCTGACCGTGGGAATCGGATGCCGCAGGGGAACCACCGCCCGTCAGATCGCCCGGCTGGTGGACGATGCCCTGCGCGGCTTCAGCCTCTATCCCGAGGCTCTGCTGCAGGCGGCTACCATTGATCTGAAGAAGGACGAGCCGGGGCTGCTGGAATTCTGCCGCGGCAGGGAACTTCCCCTGCGGACTTTCAGCGCAGAGGAACTGAGGGCGGTTCCCGGAACATTTACTTCTTCCGGTTTTGTATCGGAAGTGACCGGCGTGGACAATGTCTGCGAGCGCAGCGCCGTTCTTGCGGGAAACGGTGAGCTGATTATCAGAAAAGTCAGCGGCGACGGCGTGACCTGCGCGGTTGCCCTGGAGAACAGGAGCGTAGAATTTTGAATAAGATATATGTAGTTGGAATCGGCCCCGGGGCCTACGAAAAAATGACCATAGAGGCCGCGGAGGCATTAAAGGCCAGCGATACCATCATAGGATATACGGTATACGTGGATCTGGTGAAGGATCATTTTGCGGACAAGAGGTTTCTGACCACTCCCATGACCAAAGAGGTGGACCGCTGCGTGCTGGCCTTTGAGGAGGCAAAAAAGGGACATGTGGTTTCCATGATCTGCAGCGGGGACGCCGGGGTGTACGGCATGGCCGGCCTCATGTATGAGGTGGGAGAAAAATATCCGGAGGTGGAGCTTTCCATTATTCCGGGAGTTACAGCGGCTACAGGAGGAGCGGCGGTGCTGGGGGCGCCTCTGATTCATGATTTCTGTCTCATCAGCCTCAGCGATCTGCTGACCCCCTGGGAGAAGATCGAAAAACGGCTGCTGGCCGCGGCGGAGGCAGACTTTGTGGTATGTCTCTACAATCCCTCCAGCAAAAAGCGCCATGATTACCTGGCCAAAGCCTGTGATCTGATGATGAAATATAAATCCGGGGACACGGTCTGCGGCATTGTGTCCAATATCGGAAGAGAGGGGGAAGCCTGCCGGGTACTGACCCTGAAGGAACTGCGGGATACCGCCGTGGATATGTTTACTACCGTCTTTATCGGAAACTCTCAGACAAAAGCCCTGGCCGGAAAAATGGTGACCCCCAGAGGATACAGGGATGTATAAGGTATTGCTCTTTGCCGGCACGGCAGAGGGAAGAAAGATCGCTGAATATTTAAAAGAGCTGGGAGTTCCCGCCCTGGCCTCGGCGGCCACGGAATACGGCCGGAGCCTTCTGGAAGAGGGGGGAAGCCTTTCTGTGTCCGGGGGACGCATGGACGAGGGGGAGATGGAGCGTCTCTTTGCCGGGGAGGATGCCCTGGTCGTCGACGCCACCCATCCCTACGCGTCGGCGGTGACGGAAAACATCCGTTCCGCCTGCGAAAAAACCGGAAGAACCTATCTGAGAGTGCTGCGGAGCAGCACCCTCACCGGGGAGGAGGAAGCGGTTTACGTGGACAGCCCGGAGGCCGCGGCGGAATATCTGGCCGGGACAGAGGGCAATATCTTTCTTACCACCGGCAGCAAGGAGCTTCCGGCTTTCCGGGCGGTTCCGGACTATGAAAACCGGATTTTCGCCAGAGTCCTGCCTCTGCCGGAGGTGGTGAAGAGCTGCGCGGAGCTGGGCTTTCAGGGAAAGCATCTCATCTGTATGCAGGGACCCTTTTCCCAGGAGCTCAACGCGGCTATGCTGCGGCAGACCAAAGCCCGGTATCTGGTGACCAAGGATACCGGGGCGGCAGGCGGTTTTCCGGAAAAGGTATCCGCCGCGGAGGCGGCGGGCTGCCGCCTGGTGATTATCGGCCGTCCTCTGCGGGAGGAGGGTATGAGCCTGGAAGAATGCCTGGAATATCTGAAAGAGAAGTTCGGGAAACCCCGGAAGGACATCCGGCCGTTCCCGGAAACGGCTCTGGTAGGCATCGGCATGGGCGGCAGAGAGGGAGCCACTATGACGGAGGAGGCCCGGGCTTTCTGCCGGTCGGCGGACCTGCTCATCGGCGCGGGCAGAATGCTGGAGAGTGTGCCCCATGAGGGAAAGACCCTTCTGAAAGAATACCGGCCGGGAGAGATCGCGGCCTATCTTCGGGAACATCCGGAATTTCACCGGGCGGCGGTGCTGCTTTCCGGGGATGTGGGATTTTACAGCGGCGCTAAAAAGCTGCTGGAAGTGCTTCCCGGGGAGATAAGACTGATTCCGGGGATCTCCTCCCTGGTCTATTTCTGCAGCCGGCTGAAGCTGTCCTGGGAGGATGTGAAGATCACCAGCCGCCATGGAAGAGAGAGCAACCTCATCGGTCTGATCCGGAAATATCCCAGGGTGTTTTCCCTGCTGGGGAAACCGGAGGATGTCCGGGAACTCTGCGGAAAGCTGATGGAATACGGGATGCCGGATGTGACGGTTCATGTGGGGGAACGCTTTACCTATCCGGAGGAGAAGATCCGCAGCGGGAGACCGGAAGAATTTCTGGAATATGAGGGGGATTCTCTTGCCGCTTTGCTGGTGGAAAATCCCCGGCCGGACAAAACCGTAACCCACGGGATCCCGGACGGAGAATTTCTCCGGGACAAGGTTCCCATGACCAAAGAGGAAGTCCGGGAAGTGTCCTTAAGCAAACTGCGGCTGCAGGAGGATTCGCTTATCTATGACGTGGGAGCCGGAAGCGGTTCTGTGTCTGTGGAGATGGCCCGGATGGCCCTGGAAGGCCATGTATGGGCGGTGGAGAAGAACCCCGCGGCGGTGGAACTGCTGAAAAAAAATAAGAAAAAATTCCAGGCAGACAACCTGACCATTGTAGAGGGGCCGGCTCCGGAGGCTCTGAAAGACCTGCCGGCTCCCACCCACGCCTTTATCGGCGGCTCCTCCGGAAATCTCAGGGAGATCGCGGAGCTGCTGCTGGAAAAGAACCCCTCTCTCAGGATGGTGGTCAACGCCATTACCCTGGAGACCCTGGGGGAGGCCCTGAAGGTTATGGGGGAGCTTCCCTTTACCGATGTGGATATTGTCTCAGTGACAGCTGCAAAGTCCCGGGAGCTGGGCCGCTATCACATGATGATGGGGCAGAATCCCGTCTACATTATTTCTGGAACCGGAGGTGGAATCCATGAGGCTTAACCGTGTACTGATTACCGCGCCCAAAAGCGGCAGCGGAAAAACCCTGGTGACCTGCGGCCTTCTGGGGATCCTGAAAAAAAGAGGAATCCGGACGGCTTCCTTTAAGTGCGGGCCGGACTTTATCGATCCCATGTTCCACAGCCGGGTTCTGGGGGCCAAAAGCCGGAATCTGGATCCTTTTTTTACAGATCCGGATACCACCCGGATGCTGCTGGCGAAAAACGGAGCAGACTGTGAGATGGCGGTGATGGAGGGAGTGATGGGCTACTATGACGGCCTCAGCGAGACTTCCTCCAGGGGAGGGGCCAGCGACCTGGCCGCCGTCACGGGAACGCCGGTGCTGCTGGTAGCGGACGCTTCCGGCTCCAGCCGTTCCCTGCTGGCTCTCATTAAAGGATTCCTGGATTTTCAGAAGGTTCCTCTGATCCAGGGGGTGATACTGAACCGGATCTCTCCCATGCTGTATCCTAGAATGAAGAAGGTCATTGAAGAGGAACTGCATGTGAAAGTGGCGGGCTATGTGCCGGTGCTGAAGGACTGCGTGCTGGAGAGCCGCCATCTGGGGCTGATGCTGCCGGAGGAGGTGGACTCCCTGAAGGAGAAGATGGAACTTTTAAGCAGCCGCCTGGAGGAAACCCTGAAGTTGGAGACGATCTTTGCCATTGCCAGAGAAGCGGAACAGCTGCCGGAGCCCGGATATCCGGAATCCGGAACAGCCGGGGCGGGCCTGCGGATCGGCCTGGCCAGGGATGAGGCCTTCTGTTTTTTCTACGAGGACAATCTCAGCTTCCTCCGGGAGCAGGGGACGGAGCTGGTGGAGTTTTCCCCTCTCCATGACAGGAAACTGCCGGAGGGGCTTTCCGGCCTGCTGCTCCACGGAGGCTACCCGGAACTGCACGTCCGGGAACTCAGTGAAAATGTCTCCATGCGGGAATCCATCCGCCGGGCCGTGGAGGGAGGTCTTCCCTGCATGGCGGAGTGCGGCGGCTTTCTCTACCTCCATGAGACTATGACAGACATGGAGGGAAAAGAATACCCCATGGCGGGAGTGATCCGGGGAAAAGCCTGGAACAACGGCCGGCTCACCCGGTTCGGATACATTACCCTGTCAGGGGGAAAGGTTTTCGGACGGGAGACAGGGGACATCCGTTCCCATGAATTCCACTATTTTGAGTCAGAGGATCCGGGGAGGGATTTTCTGGCGGTAAAACCCTCCGGAACCCGTTCCTGGCGGTGCATTCACAGCCAGGCTAATCTGCTGGCAGGATTTCCCCATCTTTATTATTATGCCAATACAAAACTGCCCCTGGCCTTTCTGGACGCCTGCAGGGAAAGGGAGGGACTATGTTAGACTATATTCTGCCGGCAGCGGTTCTGGGATTTCTGCTGGACCTGATCTTTGGAGATCCCGTGTGGCTATACCATCCCGTGCGGATCATCGGAAAACTGATCGAATTCTTTGAAAAACTCCTGCGGAGCCTGTTTCCCAAAACAAAAACCGGAGAGAGAGCCGCGGGGGTCTTTCTGGTGCTGTTTGTCACCGGCATCAGCACGGCGGCGCCTCTGCTCCTGCTGCGGTTTCTGTACGGACTCAATGTCTGGGCCGGCTTTGCCCTGGAAACCTTCTGGTGCTACCAGCTGCTGGCCGCAAAGGCTTTGAAGGTGGAGAGTATGCGGGTCTATCAGGCGGTGAGATCCGGGAATCTGGAAAAATCCCGCTATGCCGTCTCCATGATCGTGGGCCGGGACACCCGGAACCTGAGCTTTCAGGGAGTCACCAAGGCGGCGGTGGAGACGGTGGCGGAGAACGCCTCCGACGGGGTCATCGCCCCCCTGCTGTTTTTAATGATCGGGGGAGCTCCGGCAGGATTTTTCTATAAATCCATCAATACCATGGATTCCATGGTGGGATACAAAAATGACCGATACCGGTACTTCGGCACCTTTGCCGCCCGGCTGGATGATGCGGTGAACTTTCTTCCCGCCCGGCTGGCCGGCCTTCTGATGATCGCCGGGGCATGGTTCTGCGGCATGGACGGAAAGAACGCTCTGAACATGTACCGCAGGGACCGGAAAAAACATGCCAGCCCCAATTCCGCCCACACGGAGGCGGCGGCAGCGGGCGCTCTGGATATTCAGCTGGCGGGAGACGCCTGGTATTTCGGGAAACTCCATAAAAAGCCTACCCTGGGAGATCCTATCCGGCCGGTGGAGCCGGAGGATATCCCCAGAGCCAACCGGCTCATGTACGCTGCCGCCATTCTGACACTGGTGCTGGCGGCGGCTCTGCGGCTGGCCTGTCTGGCTCTGTACTGGAATTTCCGGCCGCTGATCTGAGAGAACACAAAAAGCCGGAACAAGGAGAGAGAACATGAAGGACAAAATACACGGCGGGGACGTCTACCGCCATAAAAACGCCCTGGACTTTTCCGCCAACATGAACCCTCTGGGCACGCCGGAGGCAGTGATCCGGGCGGCGGCGGAAAGCCTGCGGGAGATCCACAATTATCCGGACATCCGCATGGAGGCCCTGCGGCAGGGACTGTCCGCCTACGAGCAGGTTCCGGAGGATTATCTGGTCTGCGGGAACGGAGCGGCGGAGGTGATCTTTATGCTGGCCCTGGCCCTGCGGCCCCGGCGGGCGCTGATTCCGGCCCCTACCTTCGCGGAATATGAGCAGGCCCTCCGTCTGGCAGGGACAGAAATTTCCTATTTTGAACTGAAGGAGGAGGAGGGTTTCCGGGTGACGGAGAGGATCCTGGAGGCCATCACTCCCGGAACAGAGTTTCTCATGCTCTGCAATCCCAACAATCCCACCGGTACCCTCATTGAGCCGGAGCTTATGGGCCGGATCCTGGAGCGGTGCCGCCGGACCGATACCTTTCTGGCGGTGGACGAGTGCTTCCAGGATTTTATCGAGGAGCCGGAGCGGTACACCCTGAAAGCGGCCCTGAAGGATCATGAAAAGCTGTTTCTGCTGAAGGCCTTTACCAAGCGGTACGCCATGGCGGGGATCCGTCTGGGCTACGGGATCTGTTCCGATCTTCGTCTGCTGGAGGCCATGCGGGACTGCGTGCAGCCCTGGAATGTGTCCATTCCCGCCCAGGCCGCCGGCGCGGCGGCCCTGAGGGAGGAGGCCTACGTGGAAAAGGCCAGGGAGATTGTAAGGACAGAGCGCGAGTTCCTGCGGAAGCGGCTGGGGGAGCTTGGGTTTCAGGTGTACGATTCCAGAGCCAACTATCTATTTTTTAAAGGGCCGGAAGGGCTGACAGAAAAAGCCCTGAGCCGGGGAATTCTGATCCGGGACTGCGGAAATTACCGGGGACTGGGACCGGGGTATTACCGGGCGGCGGTAAAGACCCATGAAGAGAATCTGAAGCTTCTGGAAGCTTTGGCGTGATACAGGAGGAGACAGACAGATGGCAAAAGCGATAATGGTGCAGGGAACCATGTCCAACGCGGGGAAAAGCCTGCTGGCGGCGGGACTGTGCCGGATTTTTAAACAGGACGGCTATCGGGTAGCCCCCTTTAAGGCCCAGAATATGGCCCTGAACTCTTTTATTACCCGGGAGGGTCTGGAGATGGGCCGGGCCCAGGTGATGCAGGCGGAGGCGGCGGGGATCGCTCCCTCTGTGCGGATGAATCCCATTCTTCTGAAGCCCACCAACGACACGGGCTCCCAGGTGATCGTAAACGGCGAGGTCCTGGGCAACATGGACGCCCGGGCCTACTTCGCCTACAAGAAAAATCTGATCCCGGCGGTCAGACAGGCCTATGAGTCCCTGGCCGCGGAGAATGATATTATCGTCATCGAGGGGGCAGGAAGCCCGGCGGAGATCAACCTCAAGGACGATGACGCCTTTGTGAACATGGGCATGGCCAAGATCGCCCAGGCGCCGGTGCTCCTGGTGGGAGACATTGACCGGGGCGGTGTTTTCGCCCAGCTCATCGGCACGGTGGAACTGCTGGAGCCGGATGAGAGAGCCATGGTGAAGGGCCTGATTATCAACAAATTCCGGGGAGACAAGACCATTCTGGATCCCGGAGTAAAGATGCTGGAAGAAAGGGCCGGGATCCCCGTAGTGGGAGTGGCTCCTTACCTGAATATTGAAGTGGAGGACGAGGACAGCCTGACGGAGCGATTCAGCGGAAAACAGGAGGTGGGCCTCATCGATATCGCGGTGATCCGGCTGCCCCGGATCTCCAACTTTACAGACTTTAATCCCTTTGAGAGCATGCCGGGGGTTTCCCTGCGGTATGTGCAGAGGGTTTCGGAACTGAAGCATCCGGATATGATCCTTTTGCCCGGAACCAAGAATACCATGGAAGACCTGCTGTGGATGCGGCAGAACGGCCTGGAGGCGGAGATCCTGAAGGCCGCGGCGGCCGGAACCGTGATTTTCGGAGTCTGCGGCGGCTACCAGATGCTGGGCGATACCCTAAGCGATCCCATGGGTGTGGAGAGCGGCGGCAGCATCAAGGGTATGGGTCTGCTTCCCATGGACACGGTCTTCGCGGGAAACAAGACCAGAACCCGGGTGGAGGGCGTATTCGGCCAGGTACAGGGAATCCTCTCCGGCCTGACGGGAACCGCCCTGGAAGGATATGAGATCCATATGGGAGTCAGCACAGCTTCGGAGGGGGCTTCGCCTTTCACAAAGATTTCCGACACCAATCAATCTTCCGGAGAGATCAAGCCGGACGGAAATCAGAAAGGCAATGTCTACGGTTCCTACGTCCACAGCATTTTTGACAAAGAGCAGGTGGCGGAGAAGATCGTGGAAGCCCTGGGAAAAGCCAAAGGCATCGACACTTCAAAGATGACGGGAGTGGACTATCAGACCTTCAAGGAGACCCAGTACGACATTCTGGCAGCGGCTTTGAGAGAACATCTGGATATGAAACAGATCTACACCATTCTGGAACAGGGGGTATGAGACATGAGCCATATTGAACTGGAAAATGTAAAACCCATGGATATTGAGAAACGCAGCTTTGAGATTATTACGGAGGAACTGGGAGATAAGAAGCTGGCTCCCGGCACAGAGCTGATTGTAAAGCGCTGCATTCACACCAGCGCGGATTTTGACTACGCGGATAACCTGTATTTTTCAGAGGGAGCCGTGGAGAAGGCCCTGGCTGCCATTCAGAAGGGCGCCTGCATTGTCACCGATACCCAGATGGCAAAAGCCGGGATCAATAAGAAATCTCTGGCCCGGTACGGCGGGGAGGTTTACTGCTTTATGTCTGACGAGGATGTGGCGGAAAAAGCAAAAGAACTGGGAACCACCAGAGCCTCTGTAAGCATGGGAAAGGCTGCCAAGCTGGATTCCAATCTGATCTTTGCCGTGGGGAACGCGCCCACAGCCCTGGTGCGGCTGTATGAACTGATTCAGGACGGCTTCCGGCCGGAATTGATCATCGGAGCGCCGGTAGGTTTTGTCAATGTAGTGCAGTCCAAGGAGCTGATCATGGGTACGGATATTCCCTGCATCGTGGCCAGGGGCAGAAAGGGAGGCAGCAACATTGCCGCCTGTATTGTCAATGCGCTGCTGTATATGATTAACAATGAGCGATAAACAGTATCGGATCTATATTGTGGAGGACGATCCGGGAATTGCCGGGGAAATTCAGAAGCAGCTTTCCGCCTGGGGGTTTGAAGCCCGCCAGGCGGAGGACTTCCGGAAGATTACGGAAGAATTCAGCGCTTTCCAGCCCCATCTGGTGCTGCTGGATATTATGCTTCCCTTTTACAACGGCTATTACTGGTGCGGGGAGATCCGAAAAGTTTCCAGGGTTCCGGTGATCTTCCTCTCCTCGGCCTCGGACAACATGAATATTATTATGGCGGTGAACCAGGGAGCCGATGATTTTGTGGCCAAGCCCTTTGATATGGGAATCCTCACCGCCAAAATACAGGCTCTGCTGCGGCGGACCTATGATTATGGAATTCAGACGGAAATTCTGGAGCACAGAGGCGCTGTGCTGAACACCGGGGACGCCACCCTGCGCTATGAGGGCAGGGTACTGGAACTTACCAAAAACGAGTACCGGATCCTGCGGACTCTGATGGAAAGCCGGGGAAAAGTGGTGAGCCGGGAACGGCTGATGGAGCGCCTCTGGGAGACAGACAGCTATGTGGATGAAAACACCCTGAGCGTCAATGTGAACCGGCTGCGGAAAAAGCTGGACGGGGCAGGGCTTACAGGGTTCATCACCACCAAGATCGGCATGGGATATCTCATTGAGTAGCGGAGGAAGGAAATGGGTTTTCTGAGGGCGTATCTGAAACAGCACAGAGGAACTGCCTGTCTGTGGGCAGGATTCTGTGCTGTCTTTTTTATCCTTTTTACCCTCTATCGGCTTCCGCCGGGAGCGGTGCTCTACGGAACGGCCCTTACGGGAACCGCGGGAGTTCTGGTGTTTACTGCCGGGTATCTGAAATTCCGAAAAAAATGCCGGCTGCTTCTCCAGGCAGAGACGTATCCCCGGAGGGATTCAAAGCTGCCGGAGCCGGAAAGTTTTCCGGAAGAGCAGTATCAGAGAATGATACGCGGGCTTCAGGAAGCATGCGGGGATCTGGAAGACGGGTTCCGGGAAAAATATTCGGATCTGGTGGATTCCTATACCATCTGGACCCATCAGATCAAGACGCCCATCGCGGCCATACGGCTGAAGCTGTCTGGGGAGGATACGGAACAGAGCCGGGAGATCCAGGAGGAGATTCTGCGGATTGAGCAGTACGTGGAGATGGCCCTGGCGGTGCTGCGGCTGGAGGGGGAGGATACAGATTACGTGCTGCAGGAATATGAACTGGATCCGATTCTGCGGCAGGCGGTCCGCCGGTTTTCCACCCAGTTCATCCGCAGGAGGATCCGTCTGGACTATAAGCCCACAGAGTTCCGGGTGCTCACCGATGAAAAATGGCTGCTCTTTGTGGTGGAACAGATTATCTCCAACGCTCTGAAATACACGAAAAAGGGCGGAACTGTTACGATAGCTATGGACTCTCCGGGGATACTTTCCATCAAAGATACGGGCATTGGCATCGCGCCGGAGGATCTGCCCCGGATCTTTGAGAAAGGATATACGGGGTATAACGGGCGGAAAGATAAAAAAGCCAGCGGCCTGGGTCTGTATCTTTGCCGGAAGATCTGCGAAAATCTGGGACACGGGATCCGGGCGGAATCGGATCCGGAAAGCGGCACGGTGATCCGCCTGGATCTGCGCAGGGAAAAACTGGAAACGGAATAGGGAAGATGCCATGAAAAAATTAAGTTTAAAAGAAACGTTGTTTGTAGCCAGTATGCTGTTCGGTATGTTTTTCGGGGCGGGAAATCTGATTTTTCCCGCCTCCATGGGACAGCTTTCCGGAAGCCATATGTGGACGGCTTCCATAGGGTTTCTGATTACCGGGGTGGGACTGCCCCTTCTGGGAGTGGCCGCCCTCGGCGTCAGCCGGAAGGAAGGCCTTCTGGAATTATCCGGAGGTGTGGGAAGAAGATACGGGCTGTTTTTTACGCTGGCCCTTTACCTGACCATCGGGCCGTTTTTCGCCATCCCCAGATGCGCTACGGTTTCCTATACCGTGGGAATCCAGCGGATCCTGCCGGAAGCGGATCAGACCCTGGTTCTGGCTGTTTTTTCCCTGGCCTTTTTCGCGGCGGTCCTGTTCTTTTCCCTGCGGCCCGGACAGATCCTGACCTGGATCGGGAAGATTCTGAATCCCCTGTTTCTGTGCCTGCTGGGCATTCTGGTGATCCGGGCGCTTATAAGCCCTATGGGGAATCCACTGGATATTGCGCCTGCAGGCGCCTATGAAGGGGCGGCTTTTTCCACCGGCCTTCTGGAGGGCTATAATACTATGGATGCCCTGGCGGGCTTGGCCTTCGGCATCATCGTGGTCAACGCGATCCGGAATCTTGGGGTGCAGGAACCGGGGGAAGTAGCCAAACAGACGGTGCGGGCCGGGATCTTCAGCTCCCTGCTCATGGCCCTGATCTATGTGCTGGTGACCCTGATCGGCGCCCAGAGCCGGGGGATTTTTGAAGCCTCCAGCAACGGAGGAGAAGCCCTGGCTCAGATCGCGGAACATTACTTCGGCAGGGCGGGAGCTTTGATCCTGGCGGGAACAGTGACCGTGGCCTGTCTGAAAACGGCGGTGGGACTGATTACCAGCTGCGGAGAAACCTTTGTGAGAATCTTTCCCAAAGGTCCCTCCTATAGATTTTGGGCAGCGGCTTTCTGTGTGCTTTCCTTTTTGATCGCCAACCTGGGGCTGGACGCCATTATCGCCTACTCCATGCCGGTGCTGATGTTCCTGTATCCCCTGGCGATTGTGTTAATCCTGCTGACCCTGTGCGGAAAATTTTTCCGGCAGGACCGAACAGTTCTTCGCTGGACCATAGGCTTTACCTCCGCTGCCGCCGTGCTGGACCTGCTGCGGACTCTGCCGGAGGGAACCAGAAATTTCTTCCATCTGAACGGATTTCTGAATCGGGTTTCAGAGATGCTTCCCCTGATGAAACAGGGATTCGGATGGGTCTGCCCGGCTCTGGCGGGGCTGGCCGCGGGACTGCTGCTGTATGGGAGAAAAAAACACAGCCTTTCTGAAAGGCCGTAAAACCTCTTGCTAATTTCTTTTCCATTACATATAATAAAAGAGAGTTAAGGCGCTCGTCGGTCATGACGGCTAGAATATCATGAACTTGTATGTTTAGCTTCCGTAGGCGACGGGGTGCTTGTAAAAGCGTAGAATATTGCCGAACTGTTGAGAAGGGCTTACGCATGGAGACAGATAGCATGCCATTATTTGACAACGAAAGCAGAATCTTACAGATTGAAAAAGAAAAAGCCGAAATTTTTCAGTACATGAAAAATCCGTTGATCTGTCAGCCTTTTACAGAAGACTTTGCCAAGAGATTTTCATGGAGTACAAATGCAATCGAAGGGAACACCCTGTCGTTGGAAGAAACGATTGCGGTAATCGATTATGATGAAGTAAAGTCGAATCATACTTATTCCGAATATACAGATGCAAAAAATGCTTACTATGCTATCCAGAATATGCTAATTCCTTTTGGGAAGACACCCATTGATGAAGCGTGGATCAAGAAGGCAAACGGCTATATCCGGTATATGCAGGGCGAGTACAGAGAGAACTCCGTGTATATTGGAAATCTGTCGGAAGCGGTATACTACCCGCCGGATCCGAAGGACGTTCCAGCACATATGAAAAACTGGATCAGGGAAGCGAACATCGAGGCGGAGACAGTGAAAGAGACTTTTGAAATAATTGCGGCCAGTCATATCCGGTTTGAGCGGATCCATCCATTTTCCGATGGGAATGGCAGGACCGGGAGGATGATCGTGAATCAGCAGCTGATCAATCACGGGTTCCTGCCCGTCTCGATCCCGCCTACCGGAAAGTACCGGGAAGCATTCAGACGGTATGACAAACGGGAAGATTTATCGGAAATGGTCTATGTTTTGTTAAAAAGCGAACTGGAATCTTTTGAGAGGGTCCGCAGCTTGGCATTGAAACTTTCCAAAGACCGGGAGAAACAGAAAAAAGAAATAAAACATTTGCAAAACAGATGAATAAGAATCACAGAAACAGAAAGACGCGTCCCAAAGAGGACGCGTCCCTTTTCTATGCGGAAAGCGGATCCGGCATTCTTAATTTCTGGAACATTTTTCCGCGTCAATGGCCAGTGTCAGCATAAGGGCGCAAAGAGCGTCCTCCGGCCGGTATACCTGGATCACGTAGGTGTCTGTCCAGTGAAAGATTTCTTTGGAAATAACAGCCACGGGAGTTCCGGAAGAGTCCACAATGGAGTAATCCCATTCCAGAAAGTTTCCCTCCACCTCCCAGCCATTGCAGTCGATGTTGTACCGGGGTTTGAAGAAAGTCAATTCTTTGCTGATACAGCCTATGTACTGATCGCCCAGATACAGTTCGAACTTCGGCAGAAAGGTCAGTATTTTTTCCCGGACAGTGCCGATCTCATTTCCCGTGGGATCAAAGATCTTCAGGCAGTGTCCCCAGGAAAGCTGCCCCTTTACGGTATAGATCGTATTTTCCTCTTCATCGTAGATGTCATAGCTGTCAAACCATGAGAAAAAGCGCTGTTTAAATAATAATCGCATAGAGGTTCTTCTCCTTTCGGGTTCTGATGCTTCTTCTATAGATACAAAAGATCCTATATTAAGGATACCGGCGGAGACTCTTTTTTGCAAGAGAAAATCATAAGAATAAACAGTATATAACACTTGACAACAGTTTAATGCTGTTATATACTGTTTACAGAGTCAGCGTACCGGGGGAGCGTATTGCTCCTTGTACACTGACGCTACCCTAGGGAGGAAACAATACGTATGAAAATCATAATCAACAATTCCTGCATGGTTCCGATTTATGAACAGATCGTGGATCAGATTAAGTCTCTCATCCGCAGGGGAGAGCTGAAGGAGAATGATATTCTGCCTTCTGTAAGGTCCCTGTCCCGGGAACTGAAGATCAGCGCTCTGACCGTCAAAAAGGCCTATGACAGTCTGGAGGGCCAGGGATTCACGGTTACGGTACACGGCAAGGGCACCTATGTGGCAGCGGCCAACCGGGAACTCCTGCTGGAAGAGCAGAGAAAGGAACTGGAGGCCGACCTGGAGCAGGCTATTCAGAAGGGCCGCCGGTACGGGATCAGCGATGAGGAGATCCGAAGTCTGTTTGAATTGATTCTGGAGGGTTAAAAAAGAATGTTAAAAATTAATCATCTGAAAAAGCAGTATGGCAGCTTTTCGCTGGACTGTTCCCTGGAGGTGCGGCCCGGCTGCATTACAGGGCTCATCGGCCAGAACGGAGCGGGCAAGAGCACTGCGTTTAAGGCGGTTTTGGGACTGATCTACCCGGACAGCGGAGAAATCACGCTTCTGGGAAAAAACCGCAGGGACTTTAGCGCCAGGGATCAGGAGAATCTGGGGGTTGTTCTCTCGGATTCCGGTTTCAGCGGATATCTCACCGTCCGGGATGTGATGAAAATCCTGAAACATATGTACAGGAGTTTCGACCAGGGATTTTTTATGGAGCGGGCGGAGAGATTTCAGCTGCCCCTGGACAAAAAGATTAAAGAGTTCTCCACCGGCATGAAGGCGAAGCTGAAAGTGCTGGCAGCGGTTTCCCACGACGCCAGGCTGCTGATCCTGGACGAGCCGGCCGCGGGGCTGGACGTGGTGGCCCGGGAGGAACTGCTGGATCTGCTGCGGGAATTTATGGAGAGAGACGAGAAAAGATCGATTCTGATCAGTTCCCATATTTCACAGGATCTGGAACATCTCTGTGACGACCTGTATCTGATCCATGAAGGAAACATCCTTCTGCATGAGGAGACAGACGCTTTGCTCAGCGAGTACGCCCTTCTGAAACTGGATCAGGAACAGTACCGGAAGATCGAGAAACAGTATCTGCTGCGGATCCGCCGGGAAAGCTACGGCTTCAGCTGTCTGACGGACCAGAAACAGTTTTATCTGGAAAATTACCCGGGAATTACGGTGGAGAAGGGAACCATCGATGAGGTGGTTACCATGATGGTAAAGGGGGAAAAGGTATGAAGGGTTTACTGGTAAAAGATTTTCGTCTGATCGCGGGACAGAAAACCTTCTTTTTGGCCATGGCGGCCATTGCCGCGGGGGTTTCTCTTTTTTCAGGCGAGACGCTGTTCGCCGTGGGATTTTTGTCCCTGGTAGCCGCTCTGTTCAGCCTCAGCTCCATCAGCTACGATGAACTGGACAATGGAAATGCCTTCCTGTTCAGTCTGCCCGTAAGCCGCGGCGCTTACGCGGCGGAAAAGTATGTGTTCGGCCTGCTCCTGGGCCTTGCGGGCTGGATCCTTTCCGTCCTGTTTGTTCTGGGGGTAAACCTTTACAGGCAGGCAGAAATTCCCCTGGATGTGCTGATGACTTCCCTTGCCCTGCTGCCTCTGGTACTGCTGCTTCCGGCTCTGGTCATTCCCTTTGACCTGAAGTTCGGCAGCGAGCGGGGCAGGATCGCCATTCTCGGGGCTTTCGGCCTGATCTTCGTGGCGGGGATGGCCGGAAATAAGATCGCGGAGAAGATGGGGGTGGATCTGGGAGAAGTGCTGGATGGCCTGCCTTTGCCGGATCTGGGAACATGGATAGCGGCAGCCCTGGGAGGGTCTGTTTTGCTGTGGCTGCTGAGCATGGGGATCAGTATGGCAATCGTCAAGAAAAAGGAGTTTTAGAAAAAATCACAGGAGAACGCGGTATGATCGATCACATGAAAATCCGTGGAGCCAGAGTCCACAATCTGAAAAACATCGATGTGGATATCCCCCTGCATAAAATCGTGGGGATCGCGGGCGTGTCCGGGTCGGGGAAATCTTCCCTGGCCCTTGGCGTTTTGTACGCGGAGGGATCCAGGAGATATCTGGACGCTCTGTCCACCTACACCCGGAGGCGGATGACCCAGGCGGCAAAAGCCCAGGTAGATCAGGTGCTGTATGTGCCGGCAGCTCTGGCTCTGCACCAGCGGCCGGGAATCCCGGGAATCCGCAGCACCTTCGGCACAGGAACAGAACTCCTGAACAGCCTGCGGCTGATGTTTTCCCGGCTGGCCAGCCACCGGTGCCCCAAGGGCCATTATCTGGAGCCCACTCTGGGAGTGGCGGCAGGCCAGGAACTGATCTGCCCTCAATGCGGGACCCGGTTTTACGCTCCCTCCGCGGAGGAACTGGCTTTCAACAGTCAGGGAGCCTGTCCCGCCTGTGACGGCACGGGGATCGTGCGGAGGGTGGACCGGGAGACCCTGGTGCCGGACGATTCCCTGACCATCGATCAGGGGGCGGTGGCCCCCTGGAATTCCCTGATGTGGTCCCTGATGACGGATGTCTGCCGAGCCATGGGGGTACGGACGGACGTTCCCTTCCGGGAACTGTCGGATGAGGAAAAGGAGATCGTCTTCGACGGCCCCGCGGTAAAGAAGCATATCATTTACAAGGCCAAAAGTTCCAACCAGGCGGCGGAGCTGGATTTTACCTACTACAACGCGGTTTATACCGTGGAGAATGCTCTGGCGAAGGTAAAGGATGAAAAAGGCATGAAACGGGTGGAGAAATTCCTGAAACAGGAGGTCTGTCCCGACTGCCATGGCTCCCGGCTGTCCCAGGAGGCCAGAGCTCCTAGGCTGCAGGGGATTTCCCTGGAGGATGCCTGCCGCATGACTCTTTCGGAGCTGGCGGGCTGGGTGGAGAAAGTGCCGGCTTCCCTGCCGGAAGAAATGCGTCCCATGGCGGAAAGTATCTGTGAATCCTTCCGCACAGCGGCCCGGAGACTGCTGGATCTGGGCCTGGGATATCTGACTCTGGACCGGGCATCCGCCACCCTTTCCACGGGGGAGAGGCAGAGAATGCAGCTGGCCCGGGCGGTGCGCAACCGGACCACCGGGGTGCTGTACGTGCTGGACGAGCCATCCATCGGTCTGCATCCCTCCAATATTGTGGGACTTACCGGGGTTATGCGGGATCTGATCGCCGATGGAAATTCCGTGGTGCTGGTGGATCATGACGCCAAGATCCTCAGGGAGGCGGACTGGATCATTGAGATGGGACCGGGAGCCGGGGCGGAGGGCGGCAGAGTCATCGCCCAGGGAACACCGACAGGGCTGGGGGAGGATCCCCGGTCGCTCATAGGCCCATATCTTTCCGGAAAAGCCGAGGTGCAGGTCCGGGAGAGAGCGGAAGAGAGCCGGCTGTTTGAAGCGGGAGAGATCCGCCTGTCCACCGGGCCTGTTCATACGGTGCAGCCTCTGGAGGTCAGGATCCCCAAAGGCCGGCTTACGGCAGTCACCGGCGTTTCCGGATCCGGGAAGACCACCCTGATCCTGGAAAGCCTGGTGCCGGCCCTCACGGCAGCCGCCCAAGGGAAAAAGCTGCCGGAGCATGTGCGGGACCTGCAGGCGGAAGGTATCCGCCAGGTGAAGCTGATAGACGCTTCCCCCATCGGCATCAACATCCGCTCCACGGTGGCTACTTACGCCAATGTCCACGACGAACTGCGGAAGGTGTTTGCCAGAACACCGGATGCCCGGGAGCAGGGAAGGAAAGCGGGAGATTTTTCCTACAATACGGGAAAACTCCGCTGCCCGGTCTGCGACGGCACCGGGGTGATCAGTCTGGACGTGCAGTTTCTTCCGGATGTGCAGATCCCCTGTCCCCAGTGCCGGGGCACCCGATACGGCAAGGAGGCGGAAAGCATCCGCTATCAGGATCGGGAAGGCAGGTCCTATTCCCTGCCGGAGCTCATGGCTATGGATGTGAATACAGCCCTTCAGGCCTGTGCCGGACTGAAAAATGTCTGCCAGAGATTAGGCGTCTTAAAGGATCTGGGGCTGGGATACCTGACTCTGGGAGAAGAAACGCCGGGCCTCTCAGGAGGAGAAGCCCAGCGGCTGAAGCTGGCCAGTGAAATGGGAAAAGCCCAGTCGGATTCCGTATTTGTTTTTGACGAACCCACCATCGGGCTGCATCCCCTGGATGTGAAAACCCTGCTGGAAGTGTTCCAGACCCTGATCGGCCACGGAGCCACCGTGGTGGTCATTGAGCATGATCTGGATGTGATCCGCAACGCGGACTATATTCTGGATCTGGGCCCCGGCGGGGGAGAAGAGGGAGGCAGGATCGTGGCTGCCGGCACCCTGGAAGAGATCCGAAGAGCGCCGGAGAGCGTCACCGGGAAATTTTTATAAGGGGATGCCAAGGATTCTGTTTGCCCTGTCCTCTTTCGGAAATCTGATCAAGAGCGGGCGCATCAGCAAGGCAAAGGGCTGGATCGCCAAAGTACTGAACCTGTGGGGGATCGGAGAGGGAAGCCGGGAAGGGAGCATTGTCGTGGGAGAAAAAACAAGGGGCGCCAAAAAGGCTGTGGAAGCGCTGGTCGCCCATATGAAAGAAAAAGAATTTCAGGGACTGCAGGCCGCTATTACTTACTGTGGAGATTCCGACCTGGCAGAAAAATTGAAAAAACGGATCCAGGAAATCTGGGTAAACGCGGAAGTGGAGATCCGGCGCATGCGGGGACTCTGCAGTTACTATGCTGAGCGGGGCGGGCGGATCCGTCAGCTTTGAAACCTGACGGATCCGTATGGATGGCAAGAAACGAGGCGGAAGCAGATGAAACTGGCACATGTTTGCTCAATGGGTATAATCCAGGATCTTTACGGAATCCCCTGCCTCCTTCTGGATCAGTTCTTTCATTTTTTCAGCGAAGGGACAGGGATAGCCTATAGGGGTTCCCTTCCGGACGCAGGAGGCCAGGGCGATGGTGTCCGCGCCCCGCTTCAGCAGTTCCCGCACCCGCAGCACTGCCTTTTTTCCGGGACAGCCGCCGCAGTTGATAAATCCCACCAGTTCAATGTCTTCCTCCACCGAGGCAAAGACGCCTTTCTTTTCCCGGATTATTTTAAAATCCGCGGTTCCGGGGCAGTAATCTTCTGTCTGCATACAGCGAATGATACCAAGTTTCATGGCAGAATCCTCCTTATTCAAAGTGGTTTTTAGCTTCCTTTTCCGACTGAGCCAGTTTTTCCTCATACCGGTCCAGGATATCCCGCAGGGTGATGCGGCTCATGGCCTCCTCCGACTGCCGCTGCACTTCATCGAAAGAATCCTGAAGGGCCAGCTGAATGTGAATTCCCACACCGCATTCCGGGTTGGTGTGGGTGTCCAGGTGGAGCAGGGGTTTTTCTCCCTCCACCGCCCGGTAGACGTCCAGCAGGGTGATCTCCTCAGGGACTCTGGCCAGGGCCGGACGGGGATGGCCCTGAACGCTGAAGAGCAGACCGCTTTTGCGCAGGGCGGACATCAGCTGCCGGACAAAGCCGGGATTGGTGTGGATACTCTCGGCGATTCTGCCGCTGGTGAGAGTGCCCTCCGGGTACAGAGTGATAAAGGCCAGAATGTGAACCGCATCGCTGACTTTGGTTGAATATTTCATGGATACAGCCTCCTTTAATGTTAAAAATATTATAACAGCATATTGACAGGAATACAAGATGATGTTATGCTGTCACTGATGTTAAAATAATATTTACAACAAAAAGGAGTGAGTAAACCGTGAGCTTTTATGAAAATCTGGTGATGAAGACACAGATGAATTATTCCAGATATTACCGTCTGTATGCCGAGGGGAAAACGCCCTATAGACTTTCGGAAAAACAGCCCCTTCCTTACGGGGAACAGATCCGGCATCTGGTGCGGGAGATCCGGCAGGCGGATTGTGTGGTAGTGGGAGGAGCCTCCGGCCTTTCCGCCGCGGGAGGAGGAGACTTTTATTACGAGGACAATGATTCCTTCCGCAGATACTTCGGAAGATTCGCGGAGAAATATCATTTTCAAGGAGCCTTTGACGGCATGATGCGCCCCTGGGAGGACCGGAAGGAATTCTGGGGCTACCTGGCCACCTTCCTGCACACTACCCAGACGGCTCCGGTGCGGCAGCCTTATCTGGATCTGGATTTTCTTCTGCGGGGAAAAGATTTTCATATTCTGACCACCAACCAGGATACACAGTTTATCAAATTGTATCCGGAGGAGCAGGTCAGCCAGATCCAGGGGGACCACCGCTTTTTCCAGTGCTCCCGGTGCTGCAGGGATGATACCTGGGATGCGGTGAAGCCTGTGGAAAAAATGATAGAGGCCATGGGAGAGGGAACAGCGGTTCCGGAGGAGCTGATCCCCCGCTGTCCCCACTGCGGGGCGGAGGCCTTTCCCTGGGTCCGGGGCTACGGCAACTTCCTTCAGGGGAGAAAATACGATGGGGAATACCAGAAGGTCTCCCGGTATATCCAGAAAAATCAGGATAAAAAGCTTCTCTTTCTGGAACTGGGAGTGGGGAGGATGACGCCTATGTTTATCCAGGAGCCTTTCTGGAATCTGACCTTGCATTTTCCTAAGGCCCGGTATATTGCCGTCAACGACCGGTATGACTTTCTGCCCGGGGATATTGAGGATAGGGGTATGGTCATCCTGGAAGATATCGCCAAAGTGCTGAAAGACGCTGCGGCGGAATCCTCCTCCGAGCTGCGGGAACAGGAGGCGGTATGATAGAATACAGAGAAATCCCGGAGAAGATCCGGCAGGCAGAGGCGGTGCTCATTGGCGCCAGCAACGGACTTTCCATTACGGAAGGCCTGCACCTGTTCGCGGAGGACCAGGCCTTTGAAACACTCTTCGGGGATTTAAAGAAAAAATACGGACTCTGCTGTATCCTGCAGGGAATGGGGGCCCGCTGGCCATCGGAAGAAGAAAAGTGGGGATTCTGGAGCCGCCTGGTTCATTATTATTATGGCAGCTATCAGGAGACTCCGGTAATGAAAGACCTGAAAACCCTGGTGGGAGACAGAGATTACTTTGTGGTCACCACTAACGGGGAGTGCCATTTTGAAGCCTGCGGATTTGATCCTGCCAAAATCTATGAGATGGAGGGAAACTGGCTGACCATCCAGTGCGCCTCCCGGTGTCATGATGGAATTTACCCCTGGGGAACTCTGGCGGAAAAAATGGCAGCCGCAGAGAGAAAAGGAAAAATCCCATCGGAAATGATCCCTCACTGCCCGGTCTGCGGAGGTCCCATGCAGGTGCATATGGAAATGGACGGGAATTTTATCCCGGAGACGGAGAGCCGGAACCGCCTGAAACGTTTTTTGGAAAAATATCACGGGAAGAAACTGCTGATCCTGGAACTGGGCATCGGCTGGAGGAACCAGCTGATCAAGGCGCCTCTCATGCGCCTTACCGCCAGGGAGCCCCGGGCGTTCTATGTGACGGTGAACCGGGGAGAGATCTATATTCCTCAGGAGATCATGGAAAAATCCACAGGACTGGATGGGGATCTGTCGGAGATCCTTCACAGGCTGGCAGGGGAAATGGAGGGTAAGAACCATGTTTGAAGAACCCAAAAAAGACGAACAGAGTAATTATGAAAAATGGTGTGAACAGTGGAGAGAAAAATTTCTGCGGATGGATCAGGAAGAGTTAAAAAGAAGACTTCCGGAACTGCGGGAAGAGGGAGAATTTCTGACCCTCTGCCATTTCGGAAGAAAGCTGGGGGTCCATAAAACTGCGGGAACGATTGCAGCCATGGAGGATCAGCAGCCGGTAACCTGCTACGAAAGGCTGAATGTGTATACCCTTTTCGGCTACGTGACGCCTCTGGCCCACTACAAGGATGACTGGATCCGTTTTGACCGGCTGAAAGATACCTCCCCTTTCTCCAAGGCCTTTCAGGAAGGGGTGATCCAGCCTTTTTCCAGAATGTTCAGCGGCCGTGTGCAGGAGCTGTCCCAGGCCTGCGAGGCTCTGGGAGGGAAGAAACTTCCCTGGTCCGATGCCGGCTATGAACTGAAAGCTTTTGACTGCATTCCGGTGCGCTTTCTTTTCTGGGACGGAGACGAGGAATTTCCCGCTCAGGGCAATGTTCTGTTTGACGCCAGCGCCACGGACTTTATCCACGGGGAAAGCGTAGTTACCATTGCCGCTGTAGGTCTGGAGCGGATCGTGAAGCTGGCGGGAGTGCCTATGGATCCCAGCGCGTTTCCTGTTTTTTGATTGCTATGTTTACCGGAGGAGCAGAGCGGGAGCGATCCGCCGTGCCAGGATCACAGCCAGGGCCATTTTGATCAGATCCGGGATGATAAAGGGCAGAACACACCAGGCCAGTACAGATGAAATGCTGACAGCGGCATTAGACTGGAGATATACGACCGCGAACCAGATTGTGCCGAAGGCATATACTGCCGCCAGCCCAAGGATCATGACAAAGACGCGGAACCACAGGCTGGTTCTGTCGGATCTTGTCAATGCCCAGTAAAGCAGCCCCAGGATAAGAAAACCTGCGATATAGCCCCCGGTGCTTCCCAGGAGGACCCCCAGTCCGGCGGAGAAGCCGGCAAATACCGGGATTCCGGCGGCGCCCAGCAGGATGTAGACCAGGATGGACAGGGTTCCAAGTTTGCCGCCCAGCAGGGACAGAACAAAGAACACAGCAAAGGTCTGCAGGGTAAAGGGAACTGCCGCCGGGATGCTGATCCAGGAACAGACAGCGATCAGCACAGCCCCTACGGCGGCGTAGGCAAGCTGCGCGGCTCCGTGAGCTTTTGTGAAAGTAGTTGATTTAGTCATAAGACACCTCCGTATTTCTGCAAAGTTCATACCATTGACAGGAGAGGCAGATGTGATGAAAGGTTTCTGACGACAAGATTTTCTCCCGGACATTTTCCGCCAGCGCGGCCCAGGAATCAGAATCTACGAAGGACAGTCCGCAGATCTTCTGTACAGCGGCGTCCAGAGCGGCTGTTTTGTCCAAAGAAGAACAGATCCCGCTGCTGCAATGGGGACATTTCCGACAGAGATCATCGCATCCTTTTGTCAGAGTGATTCTGGTTTCAGGCATTTTTCGCAGCCTGGCAGCCACAGCAGTCATATGGGCTGTAAATTCCGGACTATATCCGTGCCCTGTAAATTTCTGAATACAAAGTAGATGGTGTGGTCGAAGATTCATTTTTCATCTGCCTCCTGAAAAAGTACAGGTGCATGATACCATAGTTTGACAAGAATGTAAACTTATTTTTCGGAATGGTTTACAATCTGATCCGATTGCCTGCCGTCACGGATCAGATAGCTTTCCAGTCCGGCCCGGATAAACTGGTCAATGGCCTGCTGGATCCGGCTCCAGTCCCGGCAATTATTTTTCAGCATCCGCTTGTTGATGGCCAGGCATCCGTTCATCTGAAAGTAGAGGACAGCCTCCGCCTGTTCGTAGGAGAGGAGACTGTTCTGCATGAGCCGGGTGATGAAATCTTCTTTGGAAAGCTCGCAGAGACGTTCCAGCAGTCTGGGGGAGGCGGTCTCATCGGAGAAAAGGATGCAAAATTCCCGGCTTTCCTGCACCTTCCGGCAGAATGGATAGGTGCAGCGGCTCTTTTCCGGGCACATCACATGGTCAAACACCTGGGTGGTGTCCCGGATCATTTCTTTTATCACATCGTCCAGCACATCCTCCAGATCGTAATAGTGCAGATAAAAGGTTCCCCGATTGATCTCCGAAAGACGGCAGATCTCCGTGACCGTGACCTTTGCGAAAGGCTTCTGCTGCATCAGCGTCAGCAGGGACTGGCGAATGACGGATCTGGTATAGCGGGTGCGCCGGTCTGTCCCCGGATTCTGTTCTCTGTTTTTCATCTGTAAAAACACCTCATTTCCCGACAATTTTCCGGATCTGTTCAGAAACAGCACAGGATGCGGAATCTGATGATTGAATCCTGGAATACTGACAGTATAATCAATATTGAAAAGAAAATCAACACTGTGTTCAGAAATTTACAATGCGTACAGGAGGACAATATGGGACATATTATTGCGGTATCAGGAAAAGGCGGAGTGGGCAAGACCACCCTCTGCGGATTGTTAATCCAGTATCTGTGCGACACCGGGAAGAAGCCGGTGCTGGCGGTGGACGCTGACGCCAACGCCAACCTCAACGAGGTGCTGGGGGTGGAAGTGGGAGTAACCCTGGGTGAACTCCGGGAGGAGATCGAGCGGGCCGGAGTGGATCCCAAATATAAGATTCCTTCGGGAATCACCAAAGCCGCCTATCTGGAGAGCCGCCTGGGGGACGCCCTTACCGAGGAGGACGACTATGACCTTATGGTCATGGGACGGTCCCAGGGCCAGGGATGCTACTGCTTTGTCAACGGCATCGTCCAGACCCAGGTGCAGAAACTGCAGAACCATTACCCCTATATTGTGGTGGACAATGAGGCGGGCATGGAACATATCAGCCGGGGTATCCTGCCCGCCATGGAGATTGCCATTCTGGTCAGCGACTGCTCCCGCCGGGGAGTTCAGGCGGCGGGAAGGATCGCCCGGCTCATGGAAGAACTGAATTTTCATCCCAAAAAGACCGGGCTCATCATAAACCGGGCTCCGGAGGGGAAACTGGATCCGGGAACCCTGGAGGAGATTCGGAACCAGAAACTGGAACTGCTGGGAGTCGTGCCCCAGGATGAAACCGTGTATCAATTTGACTGTGAAGGACGCCCTACCGTGCAGCTGCCGGAAGATTCCCCGGTGCGGGAGGCTTTGAAGGGCATCGTTGAAAAACTGGGGCTCTGATTTCAGAGGGACAGGAGGAAGCAAGTATGAAGATTGCGGTGACAGGAAAAGGCGGAGTGGGCAAGACTACCATCTCCGCAGTGCTGGCCAGGCTCTATGCGGAGGAGGGCAAAAAGGTCTTTGCCGTGGATGTGGATCCGGACGCCAATCTGGGTCTGGCTCTGGGTTTTTCTGAGGAGGAGCTGGAGCAGATCACTCCCATCAGCAAAATGCGCAGGCTGATTGATGAGCGGACGGAAGCGGACAAGAGCAATGTCTTTTACAAGGTAAATCCCAAGGTTGACGATATTCCGGAGACCTACGGAAAGGAATGCAGCGGCGTGCGGCTGCTGGTGCTGGGCACGGTGGAGACTGCCGGGGGCGGCTGTGTCTGCCCGGAAAACGTCATGCTGAGGCGGATCATCAACAACCTGGTGCTGCACCGGGACGATTACGTAATCCTGGACATGGAGGCCGGGCTGGAACATCTGGGCAGGGGTACTACGGAGGGAATGGATCAGTTTCTTGTAGTGATCGAGCCGGGATCCCGCAGTGTGCAGACCTACCGGAATGTGAAGCGCCTGGCGGAGGGCCTGGGGGTAAAGAAGGTCCGGGTTATCGCAAATAAGGTCCGGAGCAGGGAGGACGAGGAATTTGTCCGCTCCAAAATCCCTGAGGAGGATTTTCTGGGCTGTGTCCACTACAGTGAAGAGGTGATCCGGGCGGATCGGGAGGGAAAATCTCCTTACGATCTGAGCCGGGAGGCCATGGCGGAGATCCGGCGGATCAAGGAACGCTTTGACCGCCTTGCCTGAGAAAGTACAGAA
>ERZ1090880.165-NODE-165-length-40040-cov-14.738252_pt1 | contig 40040 bp, 59 predicted proteins | sample MGYA00478471_ERZ1090880 | MGnify/ENA primary metagenome ERZ1090880 (study PRJEB33644, sample SAMEA5815734) | chicken gut metagenome | biome: Chicken; feature: Gastrointestinal Tract; material: Caecum | place: Ireland | collected 2019-01-01 | study: A study of the... | reverse complement strand
TATCTGAAAGGAGAAAACACCATGATCACCGAACTGAACTTTGCCAAGAACTTGCGAATGTATACTTTTGAGATACCTATTACAGAATACTTAGAAAAGATAAGAGGATGAATATAATGCCCTTATTAAACTTGCAGAGGAGGGGTAATTGTGTCAAACGATGTAACATGGGTTGTGAATGGCCCAAAAGTGCCGTGGAGCCTTATTTCTGCAGAGCTTGAGGGCTTGTACGGTACAAGGCTTTTGACAGAGTTCAAGGAAATTATCGGATACTATAACGTGTATGAACACGGGGCCGAATTTGTTTCTGAATCCGCTAAAGCTGATTTTGTTGGCTCTGATTTGCGGTTTAGAGAAAGTCGCAAGCTCATCAACAAGGAAGCCCGGTTTCTGTTTTCAAAGCACCCTGATATCTGGGTAAATGTACCATACGATAAGGAAACAGATGATGAAGCTGAAAAGGCCCGGGCAAAGGAAGAATCCACTATTTTGCAAGCATATGTTGATAGGATCATTGAAACTACAAACTTCTTTTCAAAGCTGGTAAAAGCTGCAAAGGATTGTTTCATCGGTAAGCGGGTTGCCTACTTTGTCAATTTTGATGAGGTGCGCAAAAGAATCATGATTGATTTCATCCCTAGCTTAGAGTTTGTTTTTGAAACCGATGAAAATGACCTGAACCGGATTACGAAAATCGTTACCTTCTATACTATAAAGGATAGCAGTAACAAGACAGAACAGCTTATCTATAAGAAAAAGTATTGGCTTGAAGGTGAGGATGAAACCTGTTGGATCAGTGAGGCCATTTATAACGGCGTGGGTGATGTGGTTGAAACTGTAACACCTGACCGGCCCACAAAGTTCAAGGGTGTCATTCCTGCCGGGGTTATTGTAAACGATGGTCTTACCGGTGATCTTGACGGTGTAAGCGAAATTGAAGAGCTGGAGCACAGCGAAAGCTGGTTTAGCCGCATTTCAAACGGTGATATAGACTCAGAGCGGGCCGGTATGAACCCAATCCGTTGGGCTAGGGATATTAACCCGGCAACGACTAAAAACCTTAGTATCGCGCCTGGAGCGTTCTGGGATCTGGCCTCTGATCCTAATGCCCCTGACGGTGTTGTTGGTGAGCTGGGTATGATGGAAACCAGTCTAAACTATACTAATGCCGTTAACTCTACCCTCAATCGTATTCGTGCCTCTATGTATGAAGCACTTAGTATTCCTGATGTAAGCCCTGAAGCCTTGAAGGGTGTTGTTTCTTCTGGCAAAACCTTGAAAGCTATCTACTGGGACTTGATTGTACGCTGTGATGAAAAGATGCTGGCATGGAGACCGGCCCTTGAGAACATTGTGAGCCTCGTTGTTGAGGGTGGCAAACTCTATCCGGAGAGTGCAGGGCGATACACGGAGCAACCGCTCCCCGATTCCCCCTATGAAATTGAAGTGGAGAATCAATATCCCCTGCCAGATGACGAAGCCGATGAAAAGCAGGTTGACCTCGCCGAAGTGAATGCTCAGACGATGAGCAAAATGGCCTATATGAAGAAATGGCGTGGCCTGACTGACGTGGAAGCCATGCAGGAACTCAAGCAGATTGCCATGGAGCGGGAAATGCTGGAGGACACTTTTGGCTACCAGAACCCGGCTCAGCAACAGCAGGAGCAAGAACAGCAGGAAGAGGAGGACTTTGACAATGTATGAACGAGCGGAAGTGTTTAACGAGGACCCCTCTCTGAATGAGACAGTGCGAAAAGGTATTGTCATTTCCCTCAATGCTGAGGACAAGACCGTGGACCTCATCCCCCTGAACCTTAGTGCGGATGAAATGCTGGGGCTGTTGTTTGCCGTGAGTCATGTGGATGCTCAGGGCCTGATTGAAATGGCTGAGGCTCAGTCCGAACAATAAAGAAAAGCCCCGCCCTTTAATCGGGGCGGGGTTTCTTATTTACATTCTTTCAATCCTAAACTTGTATCCAACTTCAAGAGCCTTTTTCTTGAGCTCAATGACCTGTTTTTGGTTGAGGTTGATAACCTCTTTAGTGGAAAAATATCCGTTTGCGGTGGGAACAGAATAGATAAACTTATACATTGTTTTCCTCCTTAAATTTTATACATATCAACGTTCCAGGAACCGAAAATCTTTTCCATCTCAGTGGCATAGGCAAGGGCTTCTTCAAATGTAGCGAACTCCTCACGCTCAACAAAGTCCTCATCAGCGGCTCTAACTACGAACATTTTGTTTTCCTCCTTGTTTCTTTGTGAGTATAGTATAGCACACTCTTTCGAAGAATGCAAGGACTTTTTGAAAATTTCTCAGAAAAATTTTGAAAGGAGGTTTTCGTATGGCAGAATGGACGCTTGCTGACGCTACTCAAATCAGGGCAAACCTAACGAAAGAGCAGGAAGACGAGATATCCATGCTCTATCGCAAGGTCTATTTGCAGGTGCGAAAGCAGATGCTCGCTATCCCTAAAGACGGAACTACCTCACAACAGATTCAAAAGCAGTATCTGGACAAACTGCATAAACAACTCGATGAGGCATACAAGTCTCTCGGCGTGGGCCTTGAAAAGCAGATTCAAAAAGAGGCAAAAAAAGCCGCTCAAGGGGTTGTTGATGACAGCACGGAGTTCTTTTCTAAAGCCGGGTTGACTATTGAGGGCGCATATTCTTTCGTCCCGAAAGACATCATCAATGCTTTAGTGACTGGGCAGGTGTATGGAGGGAACTGGAGCCTGAGTGGTGCTATCTGGGCAGACATTGACAAGAAACAATCAGATATTAGTAAAGTTATTGCCAAGGGGCTTGCCGCAAACAAAAGTGCATACGATATTGCAAAAGACTTGGAAACTTACGTTGACCCTAAAGCGAAAAAGGAGTGGGACTGGAGCAAGGTCTATCCGGGTACAAGCAAAAAGGTCGACTACAATGCTCAGCGGCTGGCTCGTACTATGATTTCCCATGCCTATCAACAGAGCCTTGAGCGGGTATGCAAGAATAACCCATTTGTAACTGGATATATCTGGCAATCAGCCCATTCTAGTCGGGTTTGCCCTATTTGCTCTGATCGTGACGGGCAATTTTACAAAAAAGGTGAGCTCCCACTCGATCATCCGAATGGAATGTGTACTTTTATAGCAAGTATAGACGGGTCTATGACTGATGTGGCCGACCGTTTGGCTGACTGGGCAAAGGGCAAATCTGATACATCTATAGACAAATGGGTAAGAGATATGCAAGGCTGAATCCATTGTGCTGTAAGGGTTTTTGGGTTTACTTGTACGGGTAAACAACTACCTTGTCAAAACCCTCAAAAGGTTGTATAATTCAAGTATAAATGTTCACCGGAGTGCATAAAAGCCGGATTTTATGACCGGGCATTATCCCGGAGAAAGGAAGAAACACTATGTACGAGAACGACACGTTGAAGCGTATTGGCCTCCAGTTTTTTGCTGAGGGCGATGGCGGTGATGATGGCGCTGATAACAACGGTGCTGGTGGCGATGAAGGCACTGGAGGGGCCGGAGGTACTGGCGATAACGGTGCCGGTGGTTCCCAAGGCAAAACCTTTACTCAGGAAGAGGTAAACCGGATGCTCGCCAATGAAAAGCGGCAAGGAAGACAGGCGGCGTTGAAGGCGCTGGGGCTTGACCCCAATGACAAGGATGCTGAGAAAAAGGCAAAGGGTATTCTTGATTCCCACAAAACCCAAGAACAGCTCACTAACGAAGCCCTTGAAAACGAGAAAAATGCTCGTAGCGAAGCCGAAAAGAAAGCCCTTGCGGCTGAGCAGAAGCTGGCAGTTCTTGAGGCCGGTTGCAAAAAGGAATTCGTTGAGGAGGTGACCGCCCTTGCAGCTGTAAAGGTAACTGATACTGTTGACTTTGCGGCGGCTATCAAGGCTGTCAAAGAGAAGTGCCCCAGCTTTTTTGATGAAGGTGAAGGTGGTGACGGCGGTACTGGCGGTGGACAGGGTCATCGTAGGCAGAACCCCAACAATAAGCCCGGTTCTATGGGTGCGCGTCTTGCACAGAATGTTACTTCCAATAATGTTACGAAAAACCCCTATTTTAACAACTAAAGGAGGAAAATTATGCTCAATCAGACTGGTGTGAAGAAGGAAACCGCTGGTTCTGTTACGCAGATCCTCGGTTCCACTAGCCCCTATCACGCTATCAGCATTATTGTTGATGATACTGCGGGCACTACTGTGGGCACGAAAAAGATTGTAAAGGCAGGCACTCCGCTGAAGGTTGATCCTGCCAATCTGCAGACCCCGGCTACGAAAATCGCCGCAAACGCTAACATTGACGAGGCGAATGTAATTCTCCTGCATGACGTTGATGTTACTGCGGGTGATGCCAATGGTTCCGGCCTTGTGATTGGCATTGTGAATTATAATCGGCTGGAGTCTGACGTCCAGGCCCTGTTCAAGCCCGGCAATGCCGTTTCCGGTGTGTTCTGCATTGCGCTTTAATCTGTAAGGAGGGATAATTACATGCCTACTATTTTTGAGTTGGTTACTGCCCCTGAGCTGACCTCTTATTGGGAGCAGATGACTAAAGACCGGCCCCCTTATCTGGGTGAGACCCTGTGGCCTGCCCAGAAGAAGCTGGGTCTGGATCTTAAGTGGATCAAGGGTTCTCAGGGCCTGCCCGTTGTGCTCAAGCCCTCTGCCTTTGATGTAAATGCTGTGCCCCGGCCCCGTATCGGGTTTGAGCGGCTGTCTGCCCAGATGCCGTTCTTTAAGGAGAGCACTTATATTGACGAGGAACTGCGTCAGCAGTTGAACATGGTGCTGGAGACCGGCAATCAGGCGTATATTGACAGCGTTATGAATCAGGTCTTCAATGATGAGGTGCGCCTGCTGGAGGGTGCCCGTGCCCGTCGTGAGATGATGCGCATGATGGCGCTGACTACCGGAACTATCTCTATTGCTGCAAACGGTCAGTCCTACGTTTATGACTATGGTATCCCCGCTGCGCACAAGGCCACCGTTACCACTTCTTGGAGCTCTGTTGATAGCGCTGATGTCATGGGTGACATCCGTACTTGGCAGGATAAGATTGAGGAGGATACTGGTGTCCGGCCCACCCGTGCTGTCTGTAACGCTAAGACTTGGGGTTATATCAAGAACAATGCTGCTATCTCTAAGGCCGTGTACGTCATTGCTAATGGTGGCGTGATGGTGTCCGATGCCCGTGTGCGTGCCCTCATTATGGAGGAGCTGGGTCTGGAGATTGCTGTCAACTCTAAGCTCTATACCGGTGATGCTGGCACTCCTGTCAAGTATGTGCCTGATGACACCTTTGTTCTGTTCCCGACCGGTACGCTGGGCAATACGTGGTTCGGTACTACTCCGGAGGAGAGTGACCTGATGAGTGGCTCCGTGGCTAATGTGTCTATCACTGACACTGGCGTCGCGGTTTGCACTAGCAAGAAGGTTGACCCTGTCAACGTTGAGACTAAGGCTTCCATGATTTCTCTGCCTTCCTTTGAGGCTGCTGATCAGGTATTTATTGCTGACGTTTCTGCTGGCTGATAGGAGGAGGCTCTATGGTCCATATTAAAAAGGGTGCTCATACTGCCTTGGTGAGCATGGGCGCATTCAAAAATCTATATGAGCCTATGGGGTACGTCATTGTCAGGGCTGGGGAGGCCGATACGGCCCCCTTGGCCCCTGACAAGGGTGTAACACCTGTAGACGCTAAAAAGCCCGTGACGGACGTTCCTGAGGCCTCTGAGGACGCTGTAGACAGCTACGTTGATGAGGATGGCGATGAGGAGGACGAGCTGGAGGAAAAGCCTTTGAGCGAAATGAACTTCCGTGAGCTGAAAACCTATGCTTCCCGGTTAGGACTTAATGTAAACGGGGTGAATAGTAAGCGGGAGCTCAAAACGCTTATCATTAAGGCTACAAAGGGTTAAGGAGGGATAGCTATGGCCGGAGATCCTATTCAGGAGCTAAAAATCATTCTCCGGGAAGTTGATATACCCTTCTTTTCTGACGAAGAGCTAAACTTTTACTTGGAGAAAAATGGCGGGGACTTGAGTGCAACTGCATATCAATGCCTCTGCATAAAGGCAGAAACTACTACTATACAGCTGTCCGGTTATTCTTCCGCTGATACTAGCCGGTATTTCCGTCGCTTGGCAAACATGTACAGGCCCTCTAACTCTGGCACATTGAAGGGGGTAACTTAGCATGTTTCCAGCTCGTAGTTTTGAGGCTAATAAGATAGCACGACTGATAAAGGTGCAAGGTGCCTCATACGTATTCAAACGAGACATCCTAAACGATTTTAAGGAGCCTACAGGAGAAACACTGGATACCTGTATTAACGGGGTTTTCCATGAGCAGATCCAGCACATAACAGTAACCGGCACAGATGCCGCAACTGTAAGGCAAAAGATGAGCTCATATATTTTGGCGCTCTATACAGATGCCAAAGACATCCAACAAGGTGATTATGTGTATATAGATGGCAGAAAATACCTTGTGAATGGGATAAACAATATCTCTAATTGGGATGTCGCGGTTGACATTAGCCTGGAGGAAGTTGTATGAGTTTCAGGCTTGATGCAAGTGGTCTCCTTGATGGGTTATCTATGTTTGAAAGCAAAGCCGATGCAGCTTTTAGAGCCTATGCTGATACCTCTGCACTTAAACTACAAAACTCTGCACGGAAGAATGCTCGTTGGACAGATCGCACAGGCCACGCAAGACAACGGCTTACCGGGGATGCTCTTGTCGTATCTAATGGGTATAAGCTACGGCTTGCCCATGGTGTAGATTATGGCATTTGGCTTGAGCTGGCACACGAAAAACGGTTTGCCATTATCATGGAAACCATTGAGTTACTTGGGCCTTCAGAGATAATTCCCGGGTTTGAACACCTTTTAGAAAGGTTGCATTGATATGCCGGAAAAGACAAGATTTATGGATATATACAAGCACCTTTCTGAATGTGGGATTGAAGTGTATTACCCCGCACAGAAGAAGGGGGAATGTACAGCTCCATACACTGTGATAAAGGATGCAGGCACAGCACAAATCGCCGGGTTAAGTTCTACCCAAACGATTTATGATGTGATGTGTTATGTCCCAAAAGATCACTTCACATTTCTTGAACAGTACGTTCATCAGGTTAAAGAAGCAATGCGCAAACTTCAACCGATGATTATGCCTACTTTCATTGAAACTGCATCCTTTTATGATGATACTGTAAAGGGTCATATGATCAGTATGCAGTATAGAAACAATCGCAAAATCTATTTAGGAGGGTTTAATTATGGCAACTAAAAAGGGCCACGAAATTGCAACTATTGACGTTGTCCTTGTGACTGTTGGTGTGCCTGATTCTGGTGATGAGATTGCCCTGGATACTTCCTCCAGCATTCAGGTGAGCGCCCAGATTGAAACCGAAGATGCTATTCGTCTTATTGTAAAGGGACGGCTTATTGCACAGAAGCCCGCCGTCAATACACTCGCGGGTAATACTATCACCCTTACTGATAACGTGTTCAATCCTGAGCTGGTTAAGATGCTCCAGGGTGGTACGATTAAGTATTGGGCTGATGCCGATCAGGGGACTACATCTGATACCGATATGGACTTTGGTGTGGCCTCTTATACCCCGCCGCTGGCTGGTGCTATGCAGGAAATCACGCCCTTTACTCTGAATGCTTACTCTGCTATCTATAACGCTGCTGGCCTTATCACTGGGTATGAAAAAATTTCTTATCCCAACTGTCAGGGTTCTCCTATTGCGCTCAATAGTGAGGATGGCGTATTCCGCGTTTCTGAGTACACTATCAATTCCGCTCCCGCTGAGGGTGAAGCCCCCTATGTGATTAACTACGTTAAGGAGTTGCCTGTTGTTGGTGTGCTGGGTAGCCTTACTGTTAAGTCTATCGCAGGTAGTACCTCCGGTAAGACAAAATTGACCGTTACTCCTACTCTTGGCGCTGATCGTACGTACAAAGTAAAGACCGCTGAAACTGTTGAGTTGCCGAAATATCATGAAGTTATTGGCTCTGGCGGCGGGTACTCTGATTGGAATGGTACTGATGATGTAACTGCTGAAACTGGTGATGAGATTGCCGTTATTGAGGTTGACTCTAGTAACCGTGCTGTAAAGGGTGGAAAGAATACTGTAACTTCTATGGCATAAACAAAAGAAAGGTGGATAAAGCTAATGAACGAGCTGACTGTTACCCCTATTTCTACGTTGGTTGAGTACAATCGTGGCGAGGTTGTTGCCCTGCCCCCCTTCCGCGCGGGTTGCCCCTTTATTGCCCGCCTTCGTCGGCCCTCTATGCTGATGCTTGCGAAGTCCGGAAAGATTCCTAACTCCCTTATCAAGTCAGCTAATAAGCTATTTAATGGTAAGGGCGTTGATGATAGCAATGATAACTCTATGCAGGATGCCTTTGATGTGTTTGAAGTGCTGTGTGAGGCTTCTTTTGTGGAGCCTACCTATGCCGAGCTGAAGCAGGCCGGTATTGAGCTCACCGATGAGCAATATACGGCGGTATTTAGTTATACACAGCAGGGGGCAAAGGCCCTTGAGCCCTTTCGTAGAGAGCAAGCGAATATTAACCCTGATAGCGGTAGCACAGAGGTATCGGGAGAGACCTTCTAAGTTGCTTGCTATTGAAGACCCTTACACCTCTTATTGTCTAGACGAGGCATGTGCATACATCATGTCTCGTCTAGACAAGGGAGAGGAAGTAGAAGTTAAAAAACAGTACAGCAGTTTTTCGGATTTCTACAAACAGTATGGATAGGAGGTGTCTAAATGCCTGGAGTTGATCTGGGTACTGCTGTAGGCTATCTATTATTAGATACCTCTGGTTTCACAAGCGGGTTTTCTACTGCACGAAGCGCATTAAAAACCTTTCAAGACGAATCTGCTACAGCAGCAGACAAAATCTCTGCTATTGGTTCAGCGGCTTCTTCCGTGGGTGGTACTTTAACAAGGAATTTAACCCTTCCTCTGGCCGGTATTGGCACAGCTATAATGAAGGTGGGTAATGACTTTGAAGCACAGATGAGCAGAGTTGAGGCTATTTCTGGAGCTACGGCTGAGGAAATGGAGCGGTTGAATGAAACGGCCCTGGATCTCGGTGCTTCTACCTCGTTTTCTGCAAGTGAAGCGGCTGAGGGTATGGAAAACCTTGCAAGTGCCGGTTTTACTGCGAATGAAATCATTTCGGCAATGCCGGGTTTGCTTGACTTGGCTGCTTCGTCTGGTGCAGATTTAGCCACTGCTACTGATTACGCTGCATCCACCCTAAGAGGGTTTGGCTTGGAAGCTGATCAGGCCGGACACGTTGCTGACGTGTTTGCAGAGGCTGCGGCCCGTACCAACGCACAGACTGAGGATATGGGCGAGGCAATGAAGTACATTGCCCCTGTTGCGAAAGCTATGGGCCAAAGCCTTGAAGAAACTGCCGCCGCTGTTGGTATCCTTGCTGATGCCGGTATTAAGGGCTCTCAGGCTGGTACGACACTTCGTGGTGCCTTGTCCCGCTTGGCAAAACCTACAGAGCAGATGACCAAAACAATGGATCAGCTTGGCCTTGAATTCTACGATATGCAAGGCAATATGCTTCCATTGAATGGGATTATAGCTGAGTTGGAAACCAACATGGCCGGTCTTACACAAGAACAACGAAATCAGGCTCTTGTTACTCTGTTCGGTCAAGAGTCTTTGTCTGGTATGTTGGCCCTTATGGATCGCGGCTCTGGTACACTGAGGGACATGACTGCTTCTTTTCATGACGTTGATGGTGCCGCCGCTGAAATGGCAGATACCATGATGGACAATACCTCTGGTGCCATTGAAGAAATGATGGGTGCCATTGAAACCCTTGCCATACGACTCCAACAAGTAATGGCCCCTGTTATAACTGACATTGTTCAAAAGATTACAGAGTTCATTAACTGGCTCGGTAATTTGGATGAAGAAACTCTAAAGACTGTAGTCAGTATAGCTGGGTTTGCGGCGGCGCTTGGGCCTGTTCTTGCAATAGTCGGTAAGATTGCAAGTGGTATTGGATCCCTGATAAATGTTTTCAGTAAATTTTCAGGAGCTCTTACCGGTGCCTTTAGTACAATTAGTCAAGTTGTTGGCTCTTTGACAGGTACTTTAACAGGCCCTTTGACTGGTGCAGCATCTACAATCACTAAGATTATTAGCTCTATTGCAAGTTTGGCCCCTACAATTTTACCCATTGTCGCAGTTATCGGTACCCTTGTGGCGGCATTCAAGTCCCTGTGGGATACTAACGAACAGTTTCGTGATTCTATAACGGGTATTTGGGAAAGCATTACCGGCGCGTTCAGTGACTTTGCTGACGGCATTGTTCAGCGTATCAATGAGCTAGGGTTTAGTTTTGAGAGCCTTGGAGATGTTATTTCTTCTATTTGGGAAGGGATTACTTCTGTTCTTGCACCTGTGTTTACTGGTGTGTTTGAACAAATCGCCATTGTTATTCAAACTATACTAGATACTATCCTAAATATTATGGATATATTTATTGGTTTGTTTACAGGCGATTGGGAACAAATGACGCAAGGTATCTATAACTTGTTTTCTGGACTTGCTAATGGTATAGTAGCAACTCTTCAAAACATTTTAACTACTATTGGCGGGGTTATTGATGCTATTCTTGGGCTATTCGGTACCTCCCTTGAAGACGTTTGGAATGGACTTGTGACTGGAGTAACAAATGCCGCTGAAGCTATTGGAAACGGAGTACAATCTATAATTGATTGGTTTGTTGCATTGCCTGGAAATATCTCTGGGGCGGTTTCTAGTGCTATAAACGCAGTCGGAAGTTTTGCCTCTAGTGTAACTAGCACTCTTAGCACTGGAATAAGTGCTGCGATAGATGGTGTAGGAAATTTCTTTTCACAGCTACCAGAAAAGATCGGGTATGGGCTTGGGTATGCTATAGGTACAATCCAAAATTGGCTAGAAGAGATATGGAATACTGTGTCTACTCAACTACCGATTATTCTTAATAATATTGGTAACTGGTTTGCACAACTACCTGCAAATATTTGGAATTGGCTTACACAGACCCTTTCCGCTATCGGGCAATGGTTTTCCAATCTATGGGCTCAACTCACTGGGTGGTTTAGTCAAACCTTTGCAATGATTGGTCAATGGCTTTCCCAACTTCCGGCGGCTGTGGCTGAATGGCTCAACGGGGTGTTTACTACAATCACGGAATGGGGAGCAAACCTCATTACAACAATCGGTGAAATTATGGGCGGATTTTTCCAATCGATTGTTGATTGGCTCAGTCAAATACCTCAAGCCTTTGCAGATTGGTTTCAATCAGTAATTGACTTTTTGGCTTCTTTGCCTGAGCGACTTTTTGAAATTGGAGCAAGTATCTTACAAAGTTTATGGGATGGTATGATGTCTATTGCTGATGGTTTGTTTGGCTGGATAGGCGACATCGTTGATGCTATTGCAAGTATGTTTTCTGCTGCAGATCAAGGTTATGAAGACGCTAGATCTAAGGCAAGTTCTGTAAGTGGTTCGTATGCAAGTGGCCTTGATTATGTACCCCGTGATATGAATGTACGAGTGCATGAAGGTGAGCGCATACTTACTAAACAGGAAAACGCTTCCGGTGCATTTGGCAGTTCCTATAACGGGCCAGAAACCTTGAAATTTGACCTCTCCATTCCTCTGGACGGACAGATACTAGCTCGCAAACAGTACACCTACAACCTAAGAGAAGGAACACTTCGTGGAGACGATCTTGTACTTGGAGGAGAGTCTTTGTAATGACCTTTACACTGGACGGAACTGATTACAGTGACAAGGTAGTTGTAACTGGCTACCGGGTACTTCCTACCAAAGTTTACGGGTCTTCCCGTGGTGACTTGCTAGATGGCGGGCATATTGCTGATATGCTTCATCTTCGTAAAAATTTACAGATGACTTTTGTGGCTATGGCAGAGGCGGATGTCTCTGTCATAGCTTCAAAATGTTGTCAAGAGTACGTCACTCTCGGGTTTTCAGACCCTATTTCTGGAACAAATATTTCAGGTACTTATGAACCTATACTCAATTCTCTTGATATGGCTATCGATTCCGGTGATGCTTTAGGGGATACCCAAAATAAGAGGTATTGGTATGGGTTTTCTGTTACATTTGAGGCTTCCGATGGAAATACTTCTAGCTGACAGGGGTGATGTAAATGGCTGTAAACGAATTGCTTTATAAGGGCACGACCATCACCACTATGAGAAATGCTTCTTGTGCCTTAAACGAATCTATTTCCCTTAGCTCTTTGCCTGTTGATACATTAACTGCTGTTGTTGCAGATAAAGACGGTACGTTAGCAAGCCTATTTGCTACACAAGCCTATGGAGATGTGGTTAAGTATTTCCATTCCGATGATCTTGTTGGAAAATTTTACCTAGAGAACATTGAAAGAATCGGCAAAAAAGACTGGAAGTTTAACTGTATTTCTGATATGGGGCTTTTAGTTGGCTCTGATCATTACGGTGGTTTGTATACGGGCCAAACTGCCGAAACAGTTATTGCCGATATTATTGGCGATATTATCCCATACACACTTGATGAAGCCCTTAAAGCAGTTGAAATCCATGGATGGTTGAAAAAAGCCTCCAGAAGAGATAATCTACGGGATATTCTTTTTGCTATTGGTGGAACTGTTAAAAGAGATACTGATGGTGATTGTGTTATTACCCCATACGTTGCAAACCCTGAAGCAACTCCGGTATCTTCACATGGGTTTTATAAGGAAGGTGGAAGCCTAAAAAATGACGTAACTGCTACTAGAATTGTACTGACAGAACATGCCTTTGCTGCAAGAGACACCGATGAAGAGGTTACTCTATTTGATGGTGCAGTAAATGGCACGGTTATTGAAACCCCTAAAGGAGAACAGGTTAATGGAGTTATTGTAGTTTTTGATCAACCTATTCATGATTTGGTGGTTTCTGGTTCTGAAATTCTTGAAAGTGATGTAAACTATGCTGTTCTTTCAACTTCTGGGTATGCCCTTTTAACTGGTAAAGCATATACCCATACACAAAGAGACGTTCCTAGAGATGTCATTACTGGGGCAACTCCTAAAATTGTGAAATCCTCTGCCTGTACTCTTGTAAATATACGTAACTCAATGAATGTACTTGATCGTCTTGAAGCATTCTATGGTCACATTAAACGGGTTGATTTTGATATGGTGTTGCAGAACCAAAAGCCGGGTGATTATATCAGCTTTACTGACCCATACGGTACTCCTTCAACCGGGTACATTGAAACCCTAGATGTTACCATGAGTAAGGAGAAAAAAGCGTCAGCGTCCATTGTATGTGGGTTTATACCTCCGGTTGATATACCTGTTTATTTGCACCATGAATTTATACTTGAAAACACTCTTTGGACAGTTCCAGATGGTGTTGAAGAAGTGCGAATGGTGCTCATTAGTGGCGGCCCCGGCGGATCTTCCGGTGGCGCTGGTAATCCGGGTAAAGATACCGCTGACACTAGAAGCGGGTCTAGAACAAGATTTAAGGCTGCTGTCCGGGATCCTTCTGAGGGTGGTATCGGTGGCGTAGGCGGCCCACCCGCGCCAAACGGCGGTAAGGTATTTTCAACTACAATCTCTGTAGAGGCTGGTCAGCAGTTTCAAATTCATATTGGCGCCGGTGGTCTTGGTGGTAGCGGTGGAAATACTTCACTTGACCCTATTGCTGGTTCTGATGGTAGTGCCACTACATTTGGAAAGTACACTTCTGCAAATGGTTCACCTGTGCCTGGTGGCTACCTTGAAGAAATTACTGGACAAACCTATGCGGCTCCGGGAACTATTACAGGTACTCCGGGCGGAAATGGTGTCGGTGTGAACCCTGATGGCGGTGCTGATTGGGATGAATTTAATCCGATTGTTGTGCCTGAGGCCGTAGGCGGATATACAGCAGGTCAGCAACAAAAGCATGTGATGTATAATGAAACATTCTTTGGTGATTGGGATACCCCTGAAGGAAGGCTCCATCAAGTGAGATATGGTGGCCTTGGCGGTGGCCCGGCTATGGGTTCTAACGGTGGTAGCAATAATCAAAGTGCCAGCACTTGGACAGCCGCTAAAAAAGGCGGTAGAGGTGGAGATGCTACTATAAAACCGAAAACCCCTACAACCCGAGGAAATGGTGGTAATGGAGGCCACGGCGGCGGTGGTGGCGGTGGTTTTGGTGGTTTTTATGTATCAAGACTAACCTCGTTGTCTCAGGGTGGTATACCTAGCGGTTCAACTGATCTTTCCGGAAATGGTGAACCCGGTGCAGGTGGTAATGGTGGCCCCGGTGGTGACGGTGCCCCCGGTATTTGCATTCTGTACTATTATTCCCCTGAAAAACCGGCTGATGACACCTATACTTTACAAACTGCATAACCTGTGCTATAATTGCAATATAGGAGGATACCATGGCTAAGAAAAAGTCCAAAGGAATGTTTGCTAATTTTATAGCGTGGCTAAAGAAAAGGACAAACACAGAACGAATTATTTGGGCTTGTCTTATTCATGGTTTCTTCTGGGTGGATTGTTCTTATTTGTTGGCATGGCTACAAAGAAATGAGATTGCACAAGATCTTTCTAAAGTAGCAATCACAGAAATCATTGGTGTAGTGCTTATCTATGCCATAAAGGAGGGAACAGCTAATCTATCTAAAAATAATTCATGGCCTGATAAGCCAAAACCTGAAACAAAGACTGAGGAAGGAGGAAGAACTATATGAATAACATTATCAAGCGCCTTTCAACTCTACTGTCTGTCAAATCTCTTGTAACCTTGGCCCTTACTGGGGTGTTTGCTTATATGGCTTGTACTAACCAGATTAGTCAGGACTTTATGACTATCTACGCAGTGATCATTGCGTTCTACTTCGGTACGCAGAGCCAAAAACTCCAGGACAGTATTGATGGAGAGGAGTAAGCTATGACAGAACTTCAACTCAGGCAAAAAGTAGTAGACGTTATGAAAAGTTGGTTAGGTTACTCTGAATCCAATGGCAAATTCAAAAAGATTATCAACCTGTACAATACACAAAATCCCCTTCCTGTTGGATACAAGATGAAGTATACAGATGAATGGTGTGCCGCTACTGTTACAGCAGCAGGGATGGAAGCCGGGTTACATGACATCATTTTGGGCGAATGTAGTTGCTCCCGTATGATTGCCCTTTATAAAGAAAAAGGCCAGTGGATGGAAAATGATGCCTATAAGCCCCAGATTGGGGACATTGTCATGTATTACTGGAAAGATGGCAAAAACTTTGCAATTACAGATTGCACACAACCGCCGAACCATGTTGGGATTGTTGGAGAAGTGGATGGTAACGCCCTCATTATTTACGAGGGTAACAAGGGTGAAGCCGTTTCCACCCGAGCGCTGATGGTAAATGGCCGGTATATCCGGGGATATTGCTTGCCAGCTTATGCGAGTAAAGCTAAGGAGGAGGAAGACGACATGGACATTTCTAAATTGACTGATGCTCAGGTGGAACAGCTTGCATCTAGAATCAGTGCTGTCCTTAGCAAAAAGGAAATCAATGAGAGTACTGATAGGTGGAGCAAAGAAGATAGAGAATGGGCTGAAAGCATTGGTTTGATGAAGGGTAATGAAAAGGGACAAATGATGTACAAGAACAATATTACCCGGCTTGAAGTTGTGGTACTGTTTCATAGATTCTTCAATTACATCAAATCGTATTTTGGTAAGTAAGGGGGAATTGTATGGATCCATCCACTATTACGTTGATTGTAGGTGTCATCTCCTGTGGAATCGGTGTTTCAACTTTTGTATCTAGCCTTATAACAAAATCCGAACGAAACGGTTCAATGGAAACCAAAATCAATCAAGCCTTAAAAGGTATTGAGGCTATAAATCAAAAGTTAGAAAGTTCATCTAACGAGCAACACAATATTGACCTTTTGGTTCGCTCTCATGAAGAAAAGATTAAAACCCTTTTCAATCGTGAAAGAGAACTTAAAGAAGCTCTTGATGAAAGTAAGGAAACAAGAGAAGTTCTTATTGAACTGCTTCAAACTGTAAAAAGTTTGCATGGAGGAAACCATGAAACCTGATGAAATCCAAAACCCGGATAATATCCGTAATGAAGATGATGCACTTGATCAAAGTATTGCTCTAAACCGCATTGTTATGACCATGTTGCAACACCAGAAGGAAACAAACAAGCGCATATTTATTGCCCTCATTATCAGTCTGCTCATGAACCTTGCAATCGTAGGTGGCTTTTTGTGGTACGAAAGTCAGTTTCAATGGGTAGAAACAGAAACCACAACTACTATCACACAAGACACAGGTGAAGGCACAGGCAATAACGTATATCAGGAGGGCGAAAATGCAGTCTACAATCAAGGCGAGGAGGTGGAGTAAATGGCGAAGCAAACTATTACAAAAACCACAACGACAAGAGTGCGTGTTAGAAAGAGTGCTTCAAGCAGCTCTAAGGGGTCTGGTCAGCGCCGGTGCCCGGTATGCGGTAAGTACATGGGTAGTAACCACTCCTAACAAAGGGGTGTGCTACTGTTGACAGAACACATTAAGACAAGAAAGAAGTTAAAGAATATAACCCTAGTTACTGCGTTTGAAGATTTGCTTGCCCAATGTACCTTGAGTGACACTGATAAAGAAATTTTGCGAATGCACTATTTACAAGAAAAGGAATTTAGCTTTATCGGTGATACCTTGGGTTTTAGTGAAGCCACAATAAAGCAAAGACACCGTAAAGCCCTAAAGAAGCTCAGTAATCTTATCTAGAAAATGCCTACCCCATTCGGGGTAGGCATTTTCTTTTATACTTTTAATAACCTTTTACGGCCTGTCCAATAACCTTTGGACAGGTCTTTTTGATTTATAATTCAATTATAAATCAAAAGGAGGTGGTAAAGTGTTCTATCCAGAAACTGTCGTTTGTAACGAGATACGGTGGGAGTATGGCCTGCCAAAATGGAAGGCTCTAAGACTGATTGATACCTATAAGGCAAATGGGCAGTATGAACTCCTTTGCCACCTTATAGAAACCCGTAAAGCTGTACCAAAAGAGAGGTGCTGAAAATGTATCAAAATGGAATGGTTCAACCTGCACAAACCCCCTATCCTGGACAACCTTATGCGACGGGTATGTCACAACCGTCCAATTTGCCACCTCAGACGCCCGTCATGGCTCCAATGGGCATGGGGCAGGGTAATTACACCCCCGGCCCACAAATGGGCGTCAGAGTGCGTCCTGTGGCCTCATACGACGAGGCAAAAGCTGTTCCTACCGATTTCATGGGTAATATCCTTGTTTTAACTGATCTGTCTCACGGGTTTATTTATACAAAAATGCTTGATACTGCAACCGGCAGCTCCATCTTCCATGTATACCAACGTATACCCGATCAAGCTGTGCAGGTAACACCAACGTCCACTCCTATGCCTGACCCTGTACCTGCATATGACGCAAAGTCTGAGATTGATGCTATCAGGGCTGAACTAAATTCCATAAAGCACGAACTCGGGTTAGATAAGGAGGAAGCGAAATGATGCAAAATCCTTTTACCGTTCTTTTGCAGATGAGTCAACGAGGACAGAACATTATGCCTGTTTTACAGCAGGCCGCAAGGATGAACCCGCAAATGGCTCAGGCTATGCGAATGATTCAGGGTAAAAACGCTGAACAGCTAAAGCAAACCGCTGAAAACATGGCAAAAGAGCGGGGTATTGATTTGGAGCAAGTGGCCCAGCAAATGGGTATACAGCTCCCTAAATAGGTTTATTCAGCGGCGCGCGAGCTGGATAAAATAAATTCCGAAAGGAGAATATTCTATGGATGACTTTGGCATGGGCTATGCACTTGGTCAGGATTCCGGAAACAATCACTGTTGCAACAATGGCAACGGCTTCGGCTTTGGCGGTGGCTGGGGCGAAGGTATTTGGGCCGTTATTATCCTTGGCATGATCTTCGGCTGGGGCCGTGGTGGCTGGGGTGGCGGCTTTGGCGGCGGTTGGGGTGATGGCTTCGGCATTAACTCCGCTGCTGGACAGGGCGCTCTCACTCGGGCAGATCTGTGTAGCGAGTTCAACTTCAATAACCTTGACAACGCTGTGCGCGGTGTTCAGCAGGGTCTTTGCGACGGGTTCTACAGCATGAACACCTCTCTGCTGAACGGTTTCCACGGTGTGGATAACGCTGTGTGCCAGCTTGGCTATCAGACCCAGCAGGGTTTCAACGGGCTTGCCGCTCAGCTTGCTCAGTGTTGCTGCGACACCCAGCGGCAGATTGAGCGCGGCTTCTGTGATGTTGGTTACAACATGGCTACCAACACTAACAGCATTATCCAGAATGCTCATAACGACACTGATCGGGTTATTGCTCGGCTGGATCAGATGGAAAACACCCACCAGCAGGAGAAGATTGCCGCGCTCCAGGCTGAGAACCAGAACCTCAAGTTTGCGGCTTATCAGCAGGCCCAAAACGCTTTTATCACTGCTAACCAGGAAGCTCAGACCGCGGAGCTTATCCGCCGCCTTGGCCGCGATTGCCCCGTTCCCGCTTTTGTCGTTCCTAACCCGAATTGTTGCTACGGTAACGGCTATGGCTACGGCTATGACGGAAGAAACGGGTGCGGCTGTGGCTCTTGTTGCTAAACTATGAACCAGGAAAACGGCTTTGAATTCCTTGATATTCTTGCGATTGTGTCCTTTGTGATGCAGGTTGCAAACTACAAGGAGCTACGAAGTCAAGCAACTACGGATGACATCTTTTCAAAATTGCAAAAACAAGATAGCCATTATCTTGAGCACATTTTGGAGAACCAGAAAATCATCCTGGAAAAACTCACTGCCCTAGGCGGTTGATTAAATTCTACGGGGGCGGGGTAACCTGCCCCCGTATTGATTAGGAGGAAACTTTATGTCCTGTAAAACTGTTTGTAAATTGTGTGATAAGTTGGTCATTTCCCAGAGTGTTACATTTTCCGATGGAAACCTGATTATCGACCTTCCGGCTGGTAGTTACAATGACGGCTGTAAATACTGCATTGTCGTTGCACAGTCTATTCCCACAACTACCACAATCAACGCCCCGGTAGTTATCACTATTGGAACCGGAACTCAGCAGTATCCCTTGCTCAAGTGTGATTGCTCCCAGGCCACCGCTTGCGCTATCCGTACCAGAACCCGGTATTCCACCTGTGTAGAGACCACTCCTACCAGCGGTGTATTTAAGCTAACCGGAAAGATCTGCTGTGCCCCTAACAACAATCTAAGGGGTATCAATGGCACGGCCCCGGTTACCCCCGCGCCCGCTTCTAATTAAGGAGGGTTAGACTATGAATCCCAGAACGAAGAAAATGGTAATTGAATACCGTAAGCGTAGGAAAGACGGAACCTATATGAACTATGAGGAACCGTATTCCGAAAGAAGTGGAAGCAGGGGTATTAGAAGGGATGGCACAAGCTATCCCATTTACCCCGGTATGGAATTTGAGGCCACGTTTCGTGATCGTAGAGGAAGAGAACATTATGATAATGGGAGATATGCGCCTATGCGTAGCGCCTACGATGATGGCATGGAAGACGCTTATCCATACCCTCCGATCTATCCTACTGTTCCTCCGGTCTACACTGGACCGGAACGTTATGTGCATCATAGCCGTGAATGGCCTGAAGATGAGGGTAGACCCATGAACAGAATTGGATTTGTTATGCCAGAAGAAGATCCCGCCCGTTATGGTAGCAGGGTATATACCCCGCGCATGAATGAGCACGAGCACCGCAAAAGTGACATGGAGAAGGGGTGGGCACATTCTATGGAAGCTGAGCCTATGACAAAGGATATTGCTATGGAATGGGTTATGCAGATGAAAAATGCTGATGGAACCAGCGGCCCCCATTGGACTATGGAACAGACTAATCAGGTTATGGAACAGCAGAAAATTGACTGTGACGAAGTGGAATTCTTTGTCGCTATCAATATGATGTATTCCGATTACTGCAAGGTTGCAAAACGCCACAACTGTTCTACTATGGAGTTCTATGCAGGTATGGCAAAAGCGTTCCTTGAGGACAAGGATGCTCAGCCTGAAAAGTTGTCCAGGTATTATGAGTGCATTGTAAAGCATTAAACAAAACCCCGCCCCTTGTGGGCGGGGTTATTTTATACCCTGTCGCAATCTTTGGCAAAGCACCACTTTACAAGGAAAGGCTCATTTGTAATGCGCCTAGCCCATATCGTGTCAACTGTGGTAAACCTGACTTTTACAGCGGGTTTACCGTTTTTCTTGTTTCGGCCTGTGGCAATTACCTCACCGATATCATAACTGTATCTTGACCGAGCGGGTTTGCGCTCAGGCACGGTTACACATACAGGTGCGGCAACTCTATCCCCTACACTAAATTTCATTAGAATTCTCCATGCTGTGCTTTAGCTCTAGGTATTTCTTTTTTAGCTTTCTATACTTGATTAAATAGTACAGGGCAGAAGAATACATCTTTCTAGCCGCAGGCATTGGAACCCCTAGTCTTAATCTCATTTGATAGTAGCTTATAACTTCTGAAAGTTTTGCTCTTTCATCCATTCAAATCGCCCTCCTTTTCCATTACATAGTCCACAATATCTTTCTTCAATTTTACAGCTTCAATTACTGTAGAATCTATCGTGGGTTTTCCTTCACAGGTATCAGCCACAAGGTGAATATAGTATACCGGCCTAGTTTGCCCGGGTCTGTGTATGCGCTTTTTACTTTGCAGGTAAAGAGCTAACCGGTCTGTCATTGTGTAGTAGATAAGATACCTTGCGCGGGTAAAGTCGGCTGATTCCGAACCCTTGGAAAACTGCACCCCTAGCACGGTAGATCTACCGGACTGCCATTCGGCCTCAGTGTCCTCCTTGCCGGATAGCTCACTGTATTTGCGACCTGACGCTTTGCTGGCGGCCCGAACTTGTTTAAGGTCATAAGTATACTGGGCGAACACTACAACGGGCTCAGACGGATCTAGAGACTCTAGTATATCGGTTAAAACTTCAGTACGGTTGCTGTCCAACCGGAATAGCTTCTTTTCCTCTGTATCATTAACAGTGCTTACAAAACCGCTTGCGATCTGTCTCTTTCTAATTTGCAGGGTCAAGGCATTTTCAGCTTCACAATACCATTCCCCTTTAGTTACGATGCCTTCTTCGCTCATTATTTTATAGACTTCTGTAGCCTTCTTTGATATACGAAAATGTCGAACCTGATTATTCTGTCTGGGCAGTTTAACACTGGAGGGTATCTTAAAGGCAATGGAAAATACCTTTTCCCTGAGCTCATCCAGATTCTTATAAGGTTGTTTCCTGTCAAGCACTGTATACCCTACGGCAATAGACTGTTTCAAATCTACATTTTGATACCGTTCTTTGAATAGGCTGAAACTCGTACCGAAAATAGAAGGATCTAGAAACCTGTATTGGGCATATGCGTCCATTGGGTTTTCTGCTAGGGGTGTGCCGGTAACAAGGTAGCGGTCATCGACCTTTCTTCCTAGCCGTGCAAGAAACCGACTGCACTTGCTGGCGGGTGATTTTATGCGGTGGCTTTCGTCACAAATAACGCAGTCAATGGGAACGGTTTTCCTTAGTAGGTAGTTGGCAAATTTATCCCGCCATATACCTTCGTAGTTTACCAGCACCACTAAAGTCCCCCTGACAGCCTCGGAGCGGCGCTCAGACAGGCTTTTAGACAAGACCTGTACCTTTTTGGGGGTGGGCACACTTGACAGGTTTATGACGCTTGTAGGGGGCAAATACGAGTGGAGGCTAAATTGCTTTTGCCAAACCTCACAACCCTTATTGGTGCAAGCAATAAGTACAAATTGATATCCTTTGTTTATAATCATGTCAATCATGACCTTGCTTTTGCCTGTACCCATATCCGTATAGAGCGCAGCTTGCTTGCGCTCCATCAAAAATTTAAGGGCAAGAAGCTGATGCTCCCATGGCTTTGTCTTAAACTTTAACCCGTCTATTGTAGTGAAGGAAAGTTTGCCCACGACATACACCCGTTTTCTTCGTCAATATAGTAGGTTACGCCGGTATCTTTACCAACGTGCTCAAGGAGTTTCTCTAAAGATCCCTTGCTGTATAAAACCATTGTAATTGCCCCGGCCTTTTTCCATTTGTTCAGGTTGTGTAACTGCTTTTTGCTTGCGGTATTTTTATGATCAGGGGTCTTTACTTCTATTCTTAAAGTGTGTCCTTTGTAGCAGGCATTGATATCAGCCCGGCCAGAGGCAGAACTAGAGCCTTGCACTTTTTCAGCTCTGCATTGAGGCAAACTATTCAGGTACTCAAGAATCGATTTCGTTATACTGCTTTCTAGTGGCATGGTGTACACCTCTTCCCAAAGTAAACCGCAAGCCTAGACGCTCGGCCCAGAAACTGGGGGACATAGTATGCGGAATAGCCTTATCATCAATATAAAGATCCGCATACACTTTCCGGGTATCGTTATGGAACATTTCACGAGCTTCTTTCAGGTTTTCATTCACTGCATCAAATTCAAGACCGTGGGCTTTACAAAACAGTACAGCATGCTCCAGTTGTTCATCGTCTCTGGATGTCCACAAAATAAGCGCCACGCCTTGCTCTTTCAGTTGCTTGCACAAAGAAAACATTTCTTCGTTAGGGTTTCCAATGTAGGGGTATCTATCTTCAACAAGTGTACCGTCAAAGTCCACGGCTACAATCTTTGGAAGTGTATTCATTTCTTCTTTACTTACCATGCTATATCTCCCCCGTTCTAGCTGCAATTTCAACCCGCATGTGCTGAGATACCCACATTCGCATCCAACCCTCTATACGTGGGTTTTCTTCCTTGTTTAAGGCATACAGTTCAGCATATTCTTCAGCGTATTTTTTATTCACAAGGTATCGTAGTTGCTGGATTTCATCATATGTGGACATAGGTAATTTGACCTGAAAATCTCCTTGAGCCCATACAGACAAAAATGCCCCAAACTCAGATTTTTCACGTTTAGTTACCTTGAAAAATGCGTCATACAAATCCGCATGAATATAACAGAAATGCACCCATTTCCATTCACCATTCCGGATAACTTTCACAAGAATTTTCTTCATTTGGGGCATTTCTATCACCTCACTTATAGATAGGGGTAAATCCACCACCACCGACGGATTCTATAGGACTACCATTCCCACCAACTCCGGGTGTATAAGGGCTAGAGTTAGGGCCACCACCTACGCCACCAGCTCCGGGCTGAGGAATATGCTTTTCTTTCCACTCGTCAAGGCTACGCTTGTACAGGTGCAGGCTCCCGGCGACATGGGTGTATGTACCGATATCAACACCTAACTTAAAAGCGAGTAGAATTTGGAAACAGGTAAAACAGAACACATCGTACGGAAACCCAGTCCATAGATCATTAGATCTCATGTATGTAGTGGCGTGCAACTTGTCTTTACGAATAAAATACTGTAGAGCAATGGTACAGGGCACGTCTTTCGTTGGATTTACTGTATAGTCTACAGCATCCTTGATATGAATAACTGCCTGACGGCTGAACGGGTTTGCTGTGAGGGCCTCCTCTACATACTTAAACTGATCAAACCCAAACTCTTCAAAAATACGATGCCCATAGGCAGAATTTACAGTGATACCATCATCAGACATCCGCTCCCACACTTTAGAAAACTTTGCAATATCTTCCAGCCTATTGGAGCCAGATAGATACCACAGCAGTTCACCCACAGCGTAACGCATGGGCATTTTTCTATCAGCACTGGTTATAATGTTTCTAGTTGGGTCTTCAATTACCGTTACAGCATTCAGGCATTCTGCAACGACATCACCGTCACGGGAAGGGTTTGTAAAACCTTCATCTGCCTGCTCTCTAAACCTATCGAACCATGCTTGCCATGCTTCATTCACGGTTTTAGCTTCAACAAATCCTCTAGTTGGATAAATACTGACCATAATGCACCCTCCTTATTGATTTGTAATTGTGCCTAAAGTGTCGTAACGCATCACCGGCAAAATGCTTTTGCTCATGACCTTCTCAAAGCGGCTGAGGATGTCTTTTACCGGCATATTGGTAGTTTCACCCCTGGAAGCTAAACGGGCGAGAATGACGTCCTCTGGAGCTGTCACGATGATTACCTTACCGTCAGCCTCCAACATACGGGTTTCAAGCACTCTTAAATCGTCTTTTGACAATCTCCTGTCTTCTTTTTCTTGATAAACAAACTGACCATAGCAGAAGCGATCAGCGATGATGTTTTTGGTAATGGCTGCTGAAATAATGTTATCAAAAAATTCATAATCATTCGGGGTTTCTGCTGTGCAATGCACAGTATCAGCATTCAGCAACTTTGCCAAAAACTCAGCAAGTGTGGATTTACCGGCCCCGTCGCAACCCTCAAGAACTACTAACATATCAATCTCTCCTTTTCTTAGGTAAATTTAAGTTATCCGAACAAGTGATACCGTTTTTTTCCCATGGCCTTGCTTTCATAACGGTAAGCGGTTCGTATTCTTTCAGTACAATTTCATAATCCTCTTCTGTAGGTTTTTCCATTTTTTGCTTTCCAAGATGATCAGGAAGCAGACCTTCCCTCATAGGTATAAGGTTGCAGACATTACAAGGGAAAAAGGTTCTATGATCATGATACAGAATGCGCCTAGCTGCCTCATACCTTGGATGTCTCCATACATCATCAAAACGCTTTACATCAGGATCCATGCAGTTTACAACCGGGTATTGACCACGAAAGTCTTGACAACACATTGCAACCCAACCGTCCCAACGGAAAGAAAGTTCTCTAAAGATTCTGGTGCATCTTCTATCCTGTAGATCTTTACTAGGAGGGCAACCTGCTCCACAATGATTGGTTAGTTTTCTACTCGTAGTAACTATACTTTCATCAATAGCTGGGATAATTAAAAGTCGGTGCTTTTTGTACTGCTTTGGCGCATACAAAGGAACGCCCTTTTTCATACGGACAAATTCAATGTGAATACCCGTCTTTTCCTCGTATTCATCAAGTAGGTTCTGTATCTCGTCATCATCAAATTTACTATCCGCATACTCATCAAGGGTTACATCGTTTAACCCTGCATCGAACATTTTGCAGATAGCAGTTAAATCCTTTTTAACGAGATACCCATTAGTAAGGATTTGAATCCAGTGTGTCGGAAGTATTTTTCTAATTAGACGAATACACTTATAGAAGTTTGGGTGTAATGTAGGTTCTCCATGACCAGCTAAAAGGATTCTAGGGTTATACCCACTTTCAGCAATCAGTTCACATTGCTTTTTTAGCACTTTTTTATCTATACTGTGTATTTTTCTTTCAAACCCGTTGGATCCACAAAAGCTGCACCTCCTATTACAGCCTTGTACCAATTCAAGCTGAACAGTGTTTGGCTTATAGAACGCTGAGTTTCTATACTTTTTCATTTAATGCCCTCCAGTACTTCCAATTCAGTTTTATACTCTTAAACCCTGCACGGCTTACCTTTAACCCTACCCCAGGGTGATTCTTTCCTGATACATTTTTTAAGAATAGTTTACAGTATTTTTTATACCGTTCATTCGGATCTGCATATCCGCTTGCATTTTCACATCCGCCAGAATGAGAATTGATAGGTGGGCAATCATATACAAGATCTGTGATAACTGCCGTTTTAAGGCCGGATTCCATTGCTTCAAACTGTATGGCAATATCTTCATTTCCAACAATATCGCTTGATTTATATGTAATGCCAGCCTTATACAAACTTGAAACGTTTAGGTGTATACACTGAATAACAGGGCCTGAATTGTACTTTATATCTGCATCTTTGTATTTCATGTGCCAACTATCCGGTCTGTAAAGGGGTGCAGTTAAAACAGTATCCGGATCCAACCGGTCTACAAAATGTTGCCATATTCTAAAAGCCGTTGGGTTAAGTCCTTTTAATGGCAATCCTTCATTAAGGCGAGAAGCCCTCATGCAAATATTTCCACCACGGGTTTCACCCGGGTATAGATAATCTACAGATGAGATATCATCATCTAGCATGAAGATGTGTTCATACCCTTTTACATGTGCCCACTTCAAAATCTTTGCACGAGTTTCTCCTATGTTAGTTACTCCATCAATTGGAATAACTCTAAACCGTTTTCTAAGGTATCCGTATTGTGGTAATTGCTCTCTTCTTACAAAGAAGAATAACGGCAGGTCTTCAATTACACTATCAAGGATCTTTGGGTTAGGTCTGTTGTAACTTGGAATACAGATAGGCCATATTTCTGGATGACTCTTTTTGAATTGCTTACTTTGTGTATATACGACTATTTTCTGACTTCTGTACACTGTCAAACGGCCTCCTCCAATACTTCCATACAAAACCCGCATATCCACGCCCAGAACGCTCATATTTTAGCACTATTCCTGGATGACCTTTTGCGATATTGTCAATCAATAAATGCGCTCCGGCTGTATAGGACTTTATACAACGTTCAAAATTTTCTTGTTTGCTTGCGTTTGGATCTATCCCATACATTTCTGAACACCCTCCTATCTGACCGACAACTGGAACAGAATAGGTGAACTCCTTAAAATGAATGGTATTTAATCCGGCCTTCATAACTTCAAACTGTATACAGGTGTCTTCATTAAAGCACTCAGTATTTGAACGATAGTTGATTCCGCTCTTTGTAAGTAATTCAACGTTTACAAAAAAGATTTGTGCTATTACCCCGTCATTGTACATCCAGGGTTTTTTCGTATTTTCCCACATCCAGCTGAATGGCCTGTAAACGACTCCTGACAGGGCCACGTCTTTACATAGGGAAATATAATACTGCCATAGTTTAAGGGCGTCTCGGCTGATCTGACAGACCTCTGAAGGGTAATTTTTTAGCATTAGTTTTTTATTGCCTGTTTTAGTGTACCCTTTAACTAGATATCCAAACTTGGGTATATCATCATCCATCATGAAACAACCAGATACCCCGTTCTTATAGAGGTATTTGACTATAGCTCTTCTAGTTTCTCCTATGTTGCTAACCCCGGACAGATAAACAATTTTGAAATACTTTTTCCACTTCGCATATTTTTCTTTTTCTGTTTTTCGTACAAACAAAATAACAGGTATACGAGGGTCTTTTTTAAGCTCATACAGTATAGGCGCATCTGGCCTTTGATAACTAGGAACACATACAGGAAACAGTTTACTATCTGGTATAATCTTATCTATATTGAGCGTTTTTAAGTCTTTAGCCGGGTTTCGCATAATGCCCTCCTTCTATAAAGGATAAGGGGGGCTATTCGCCCCCCTTATAGAAGGACTTAATCGTCCTCTTCCCACTCCTCATCCTCATCGTCATCTTCGTCATCGTCTTCAGGCTCGGGCTTTTTCTTACCCTTCTTTACAGGGGCCTTCTTAGGTGCAGGCTTGCGGCCCCGCTTCTTGGGTGCAGGCTCCTCTTCCTCATCGTCGTCCTCGTCATCTTCGTCACTGTCATCCTCGTCCTCATCATCATCCTCGGGCTCAGGCTTCTTCTTGCTGGCCTTCTTAGCCGGGGCCTTCTTTGCGGACTTCTTGGCGGGGGTATCATCCTCGTCATCGTCCTCATCCTCATCGGCCTCGTCATCGGTATCCTCGTCCTCATCGGTATCGTTGGCTGCACCCTTGCCCACCTTGTAGTAATCGGAAATCTTGGCGCGGGTCTGGCCGTTGTACTCGTCCCAGAATACCTCAATGTCACAAACCTTGCCCACCAGCTTATCCAGATCAATCTTCAGTTTTCCATCGGCCTTCATACCAATGGCCTGGAGGAAGGACTTCAGCTTCCACAGTGCCTTATCGGTAAGCACAAAGGACTCAAACACCCGATTGCCCTTGTCCTTGCCCTTGGTTACCTCAAAGGCAAACTGGAGCATATCGTCTCCACCCTGAGACTCCTTCTGCAGGATTTCCACAACCTTTGCAGTATGGATACCCTCACTGACCTTAGTGTAAGTCTCTACACCAGTCATATCCACCTTGATAGTTCTAGCCATTTTTAAGTTCCTCCTTAAAGTATTATGTCTAAAACAGGTTTCCCTGATTTGACCGATTAATCTTCGCCCATAAGCCCCAACTTTTTCAGTTTTGTAAATGTTGGGTTTACCATGACAGCAGGTACTTTCACATCTTTAGGGGTTTGTAGTTTTGTCCAATAGTAAGGGTTTGGGCCGATATGTGCCGCATATTTGACAAGGGTTTTTTCTACCCCGTCCTCAATCATTTCCTTTTTCAAACGAGTAGTATGGAACCCGTAGTTTGCCATACCCTCAAGATAAGTACGAGCTCCTTTTGTAGTGCTGGGTCGTGCATCTGGAAGAATTTCATCCTCCATGCCCTCTACTGTATCCATGGCTTCATGGCAAGAAAGTATCACCCACGTATGCAGGGCCAGCTTATAGGCAAGGCGAATAATTTCCTCTGTTTCAGTCTTTAGGTCGCCCCACATCTGTTGAGTCATCTTTTTCTTTTTCTGTACAGCATTTTCATCAATCCATACATTGGTTAGCATGGAAAAGGTATCAACAAATACCGTGTTATACCCTGCACCTTTTTCCTTTACCAGCTCTTTGAGCACGCCCTTACACCGGTCAATAGTATCAGCTCTCATACCGCTGATTTCTTGCTTGTTACGAATGGTATTTGAACCATCGTCACCCACTTGGACATAGAGCATAGGTTTCGGCCATGTAGATCCAAACTCAGTCTTTCCCGTATTGGACTTTCCCCACAAAACAACTAGTTTTCGTTGACCTAACTCTGAAATGTCTTTTACACTATCAAGGTACCCCATAGAAGCCCTCCTTAAAACGGTTCTTCAGCATGTTCTTCGTACCATTCGGTAAAGAATGGATCATATGCCCGCCTTTCTTCATTTACAATATCTGGTCTCGGCTCAACTGTAAATGTGCGTTCCATAAGGTGCTCCAAATTACCCCCGGTCAGTTGGGTGTAGCAGATATCCCTATACCCACAGAAAGCACAATTTCGGCCCATGTTTTTGGTTTTATTTTTGTGCCCGTACTTTGCAATTAACCGGGCCTGAAATACAAACCCTTTCCAGGTATCTTCAACCATAGTTGGGTCATAATCCTGTTCAACTCTAAAGAAAAAGTTTGGAATATTGCCGCGAAATTCTTTAGCTTTGGCAAGTGTTTCCTCATCCTTTATACCGTGTTCTTTGCAAGCACGGAGCCAGCTATATGGAGTAATTTGCTGGTTTTTTGCATTAGAAAAGCGTTTAGACTTTTCAAGCCAAACAGGTTGAGGGGCCGGTTTGCTGTGGATATAATCCCATATAACCGTTTTTGGTAAAATACCGTACAAAAGTTGAACCGCTTTGGCGTAGAGGTTTTTTTGGACATTCATGACCAATGTGTTATTATCAGGTCTCCGGGTGAATGTCTTGTGCTCACCCACTTTCAAAAACCTTTCGCCTGTGCTACGGCTCTTCCGTTTGTACAGCTCATCAATTTTCCCTTTGAACAGGTATGATTCACCCTTATACTCAAACATAGGGAGCTCAAATTCTTGTTCAGTAACACTTGGAACAGGTGCATCGGCATACACCTTACAATAATCAGAAAAGATAGAAAACAGGTCTTCCAGATAGGTTTCACCGAGTTCCGATTGCCAGTGCGGGGGGATGCTGTAATAGGTATCTTCAATTTCTGCCTTTGCTTGTTTTAGGGCCTTTTTATCATTGCGTAATTCAAGCAACCTGTGAAAGTCTGTACCAAAATACAAAGGTCGTTGCGGTTTCTTTGCCTTTACTCCTAGTTCATACCCTAAATAATGCCCATATGGACATGACATATAGGATGAAACACGCGAATAGGATATGTTCATTTAGCTCCTCCTTACAGGCCCTCTCCAATGCACCTAACCGTAGCTAGATACATTGGAGGAGGCCGGTAAACCGGCCGGGAAAGGATTACTCCTCTTCCTCGTACTCCTCTTCATCAATTTCCTCGTCCTCATCAGGATCGGGCTTCTTGGCCTTGGGCTTTGCCTTGGACTTCTTGGCAGGCTTGGCGGCCTTCTTAGCCTTGGGCTTTACCTCGGGCTCATCCTCATCGTCCTCATCCTCGTCATCTACGGGCTTGGACTTACCCTTCTTTACCTTCTTGTCCTCGGCCTTCTTAGCCTTTTTCTTGGAGCTCTTTTCACTGTTAGGTACAAAAGAACCATCGTCAGGAGTGATGTAGCTAGCAAACCGCTCACTCTTTACCTCAGGCTCGATCATCTTGCCAGTTTTACGGCTAAATACAGACAGCCCCCGGTTAGTCTCAATGGTGATAGTATTTTTATCGGCCTTGAGAACCTCCTTAACAGAACAGGCAAGACCGGTGAACAGGTAAAGGATTACCTTATCACCCTTCTTTACATTGGACAGATTAACCTTCATAATTTTCCTCCTTTTGTATAGTTGCGTTTATTGCGCCCTGTGCTGTGCTATTATAATAGCACAGATTCTATAGAATTGCAATACCTTTTTGCAAAATTTTTGCAAAATTTTAATGAGTGCCCCATGGCCCTACACCTATATCACAGTCAAGGGGTACTTTTAGCTCCACCCCAAACTCATCCATAGTGGCGGGGTGCAACATGATACGCCGTATTTCATCCACGATCCAGTCCTTACACTCTTCCGGAAATTCTCCTAAAATGGAATCGTGTACCGTGCCAACAATCTTTAACCCTTCGCCTTTGAGTTCCTTGTGGATCTGTGTGGCGGCTGATATAAGTAAATCTGACCCCGTACCTTGTACCGGCGTATTGATTGCCCTACGGGCCGCGCTGGCCCTCTCCCACTTATTTGATGAGTATATAAGTGGCAATTTACGAAATCGGCCAAACTTATTATATACGCCACCTAGGGCCTCACAGAGCACCTCCTGCTCATGGTGCCACGGTAGTAAACGGCTGTACTTGGCAAAAAACTTTTCACGGAATTCTGTAGCTTCTGCAAGGGTAAATATTACCCCATACGAGTTATAGGCATAGTCAACGAACTTTTTTGCCATCATACCGTAAAGAAAACCGAAGTTGACGGCCTTGGCCTTACTACGTTCTTCCTTTGTAGGTTCCCTACCGCCGGTCATAAGTTTGGCCGTAGTAGTGTGGATGTCGCCATTGTGCCGATAGATGTCTAGCATGGTTTTATCGTTGGCATAATCGGCGGCAATGCGCAACTCCAGCTGTGAGTAATCGGCCTCAAAAAACAACCGGCCCGGCGGGGCCTTGTAAATACCCCTGACATCTTTTGTGCGTGGCACTTGTTGGAGATTCGGGTTTTGGCATGAGGTACGACCTGATACCACATTCGTTAGATTAAACGACGGGTGTATGCGCTTATCCGGCCCCAGGTCATCCTCCCACCTGTTCAAAAACATTTTATTCAATGTATTTGCGGCCTTATACTCTAGAATTTGCTTTGGCAGTTCATGGCCCTGTGCCGCCAGCCGTTTGAGTACTGCTGCATCGGCTGAGGGCTTACCTGTTTTCTTTGATTTTTTAAGTATGGGCAAACCCTCTTTATCAAATAGTACGTCTGCCACTTGCCCGGAGCTATTCCAATTTATCTTATATTGTGCATTTAGTTTTTCAAGGCAATCTTTTTCCAATTTGGCATATTTCTTGCGACATTCACGTAACGCTGTAATATCTACGTAGGCTCCATTCCGTTCAACGTCTCTATACATAAGATACGCAGGTTTCAGCAGTTTACGATAGATTTTCAATTGCTCTTCTGTCATTCTTTCGATAAAATACTGGAATAAATGCCATGTATAACGAACGTCTTTTCTTAAATACGGGCGTATAGATTTTGAACTTCCATTGGTTTTTTCTTTTTTAGAAATGTCCCAATCTGGTACACCTAAGTACATTTGAGCCATTTTCTTCAGGCCGTGATCTGCCGCAAGATCATAGGCTGTACCCATAAGCATGACATCTTCGCTGATTGGCAACTTTAGTCCAAACTTTTCTTCCAAAAACAGGGTATCAAACTTTCCGTTTTGAAACACGGTTTTCATTCTGTTTTCCCGCATTCTTTTAACGGCTTCAAACACTTGTTTCACATCTTCGGGTTTGTTGCAGTTAAAGGTTTTTATTTTGCAGTCAGTGTCAGTATCTTCTGCAAACCCTATGCCAATCCATGTGATGTCATCCTTATATCTGTTCAGTCCGGTTGTTTCAATATCTATAACTGCATAGGTATATTTCATATACTCACGCTTTCTGGTTCCTTAAAATTACCCTGTTCATCAAACAAAGCATTGAACCATTCTTCAACGTCAATACCGGCCTCTTTCAGCTTATAACGTTCTGGGTACAAGTCATCGACTTCGTAGTATTTACGCATTTCCATATGATGCTTGAACATTTTTAGGTAAAACTCTTTGCAACGCTTTACACCCCACCCATACTCATGATGCAGGGTGGACAAAACCATAGTATCCATGTCTAGCGTAAATTGCTTATCAGCTTCAAGCAACCGCTTATTGATTTCATGCTTGACCCTGTCAGATCCAGGGCCTTTCATAGCGGCGATTGCAAGCTGCGACGGCTTTAGGGTATACACTGGTTCTTTAGGCGGCAATTTACCTTCACGTTCTAGCTTTCTACGTTCTCTACGATTCATGCACCGTATCCCCCTCCATCTTTGCTGTGGCTGGTACAGGTGTCCCATCTGTGTTTATACTCACCATTTTTTCGGCATGTACCAAACGCTTTGTTTCCATGACCAGAACAATCAAATGAAATACAGGTTTCACATACACCAATGGAAAAGCACCCTTTTTGACCTAGATAGTGCTCAAGATGAAGCAATAGCCTTTTTGCTTTGGTGTACCGAATTCTTCGTTCATTTTTCCTATCCTTTGCAATGGTTATACCTGCATTCGGTTTTTCTTCCATCTTATCATCCATCAGTTTGTTCATAACAATAAACAGGGCTTCAAGATCACTTATCTGATTACCTTTATGTTCATTTAATGTTTCCTTTCTACTCATAGTATACTACACCTCAAAGATATTTGCAAGGGCTTTTATAGCTTGCTCGTATTCCTTTGGGCCAATGCCTAAACAGGATAACTCATTTTTGTAAATGCTGTATAGAGAGTATCTACGATTTGAGCATTTACTCATATTTGAAGACGATTTAACGGCCTTTTCCAATACCCTTGTAACAGGCACAGAAAATGAGTACGCCATAACTAATCCTCCTCTTCACCTTTTGCACAGTAAAAATCAGGGTCTTTATGCAGCTTATCCAATTCACACAAGTATTTCACTTGTCTAGTTTTCTTATTTTTGAACTTGCGGTAGTGCTTGCAATTTTTACACAGTGTTACCATACGTATACTAGAGGTATCCAATTTTGTGTAGATAAGCTCAGCCATTTCTTCAATTTTCTGTGCAGCTACATAACATTTCAGTTTTTCCCTGTCAATGATAACTTCGCTTGACATGTCCTTTTTAGCCCGTGCTCGTAATTCCTTAGCACAAAAAAGGAGTGTAGCCTTTACATTCATCTTCTTTTCTCCTTGCTTATTGCACTCTTAAGTGTAATTCCATTCCAGACAACTTCACGGGCCTTTGAAGTTTCCCGACTTTCTGTAAACCCTAGTGACCGCATGTTACGCATAAAGCCGTGCTTTTTATGACTTTCCCGCCCTGATTGCATACAGAAATCAACATAGGCTTCATATAGAGTGTCTTTCTTTATTCTATACTCCGGGCTTACCGCACATTTCTTTTTGATAAATGCGTGAATACTATCAGAGTCCTGACGCAAACCTTCTACCATGCGGTTACTGATACGGGTTCTTGGGATTTCCTTTACCGGCAACAAGCTAAGTAAATATGGAATGATTTCAGTAACACTTTCTTCAGAGCACAGATCATTCACATAGTCATTGTCCAAGAAAAGTTCGTTATTCATATAAAGGATACGCATACGCTTGTAGAAAGCATTTGACTTTTCTTCAAGCTGGAGGGGTAACTGGTTAAATGAAAATATCAGCTTACAAAATGGTACAAAGAAGAAAGGCTCCTTTCCCTTCTTTTCGTGCATAATCTGGTCGCCGCCAGTAATTTTCTTCAAATTCTCAATACTGGACAATGGAAGGCTACCATTATCACCACAGGAGTTCAATAACCGACTGTAAAGCTGAGAAGGGTAAAAGCGCTGACTGAGTTCGTGCATACTTAACGCTGAGGTATTTTCCCGGCCTACCATAGTTTCTATGAACCTAAGTAAAACCGATTTACCTGTATTGGATTGCCCGCACAGAATCATAAACGTTTTTAGGCCATAGTCAAGTGTCAGGCAGTATGCCATATAGGCAAGGATCATTTTGATATCCTCTTTTGCCAATTTTGTTTTCTTAAAAAACTCATACAACCGGGTATCTGTAAAAGGCTTATAAGGCCCAATTTCATGAGGGATTTGCAGGGTTTGGAGGTACTTGCTATCATGAGGTATGAGTTCACGCTTTTCAATATCCCATACCCCATTTTTGAAATTTATCAGGTTTTTATCCCTGTTCAATTCAGCCGTGCCTTTTTGGATACGAGTATCGTCAATGATTAACCGGTAAACTTCCATGATTCTGGCCTGTGTTATGAAGCTGTCTAGCATAATCATTTCCCGAATAGTGTTTCGTACTGCGCTAGAGGCCTCTACATATACGCCGTCACGGTACTGGTAGCATTCACCACCCAATACAAAAGTATCACCACGGTTTACAAAGTAATCACAGATTGCCCGTGCGTTTATGCCGGTTGGTGTGCCCTTACTATTGTAGATAAGATACGGATTATCTCCCTGATCAGTGGCCTTATACTTTTTGGTATTGTTTAGGATCTTTTCAAGTTCTTCCTCATCCATGGGGTCATCAAAAACAAAATCATTGATAGCATGGGCCATTTCCTCGATCTGTTTTTTATTGGCCCCCCGGTTTTTATAAGCCATAAGGTGAGCAAACAGAGTTGCATTCCGGCCGTCACCGTCTTTCAGCCCTAAAAGGCTTTCTTTACGGTTTATCATCGGGGTAAACTCAAGAGGTAGTTCAGCAATTTCCCGACGCTTGTTAAAACTACGATTTTCACTACCCCATGGTAGAATAACATACCCCTTATTAGCACATCTAAAATCGCACTTTAGGCCGCAAGGAAGAACCATACCGACACGCTGAGGAAACTCCTTATTTGTCTTAAAATACAAGTGCAACCCTTTCGGGGTCTTACAGATAAGGGTTTTTAACCCTAGCCGTTTGATTACCTTTAGAGCTTGCTCCTTGCCCTCATCTATATCCACTACGATATAGCCAGAACGCACCCACCAGCCAATCTGACCGCCAGAAAATAGGTGAGATTCTGCTGCCTGATAGCTTACAATGGCTGAATCTATACGTTTTTTGTCAATACATCTAACGTATGAATCTTGTCCTATAAGTGTATCAAACTCCTGAAGTTTCGTAGGGATTCCCCCTTTCAATTTTGCTTAGGAGTAAACCCCTTGAAACCGGGTTGCGTTTTGCAAGAAAAACAGGGCATAGCAAACGGATCTGCACCGTTATAAGCACACAACGGACACGGGTTTTCAGGAACTTCACGGTCTTCTGTTGTTACCTGCATACTATCTTTCTTTAACCAACGCAGAAGTCGCATCCCTTTTTTATCAGCAGCTTGGGCTATTTCTTCATCTGTAATACCGAAAATAGCTTGCACATGGTCAAGGGCATTTACTACGTCACCACATTCTTCTAGCACTTTATTTCTAAGCCGTGCTACAGCGGTATCATGCTCATCGTACCGGGGGTATTTTGTAAGCACACAAGACAGCTCATTGAGCTCTTCTACTGCAACAAGGATTTGATTTTTGTTACCGTAGTGTTTACGTGCCCTATCAAGTATGTCCCTTGTTCTTTTGAATAAAAAATTCATACAAATCCTCCTCTAAGCTACTATCAGTTATAAGCGTCAGGAGCATCCCATTCTTTTACCCAAACTACATCAATACCGTACCTTTCAAAAATTGCTTCAGTTTCTTCTGAAATCTTTTGATTTCTTCCGTATACTACCTCTTTAATACCAGCGGAAGCAATAGCACGGGCACATGCTTCACATGGATACCGGGTAACAAAGATTGTTGCACCTGTTAAATACACTGGAGCATTACATATTGCATCAATTTCAGAGTGCAAGGCACGGCAATCAGACGGGCCTCTATGGGTTTTATCGTTGTTGCCATATTTTTCAACACGCAAGCATCCATGCACTTTACATAGATCCGGAAAAGTACGATTTGCCCCAATGCTGATCAGCCTTTTATCTTTTACAATCACTGATCCTACTGAAACCTTAGTGCAACCTGATGCAGTTTTGGCATAATGATCGGCTATATCTAACCAGTTCTTAAACGACAAGCTGATCATGAGATTCTACCTCCCTATCTACTCCGTCAGCTTCTAGCTGCATTCTAATATGCTCTGTAATAGTTGCGATAAATGTGGTATTTGTAACCTTTCCAGACATAGAATTTACCACATTACCGAAATATTTTTTGAGTACGTCTATATCAGTATTAAGAAATGTGGTTTCAATAGCATGGCGAATTGCCCGTTCTACTCTTGAAGTGTTAGAACCATAGCGTTCAGCAATCTCAGGATATAGCTTTTTGGTAATCTGTCTGATATACGTTTTATCCTTATATGCAAGAGGGATTGCTGTGCAAAGATAGTCATACCCAGAAAGTCCAGGATTTACACCGATGTCAATCAAGGTTTTTGCCGTCATTATTTCAATCGTAGTCATTTTATTGCCTCCTAATCTTTTGTAGGCTTATACTTGTTTCTTGGTCTGCCTGTGCCGTTTACAGCTTTAACATACTTGCTGAGCTCACAAAAACAGTTTTCCAAGCTCATCACATTTAAGCAACGGTCACCCTCTTGTCTATACTTAAATAGTCTTTTTTGATTCAATACAAGATAATACTCTGTAAAATACTCATCAATATTATTACGGAGCCAGAATAGGGCTTCTTCATGGGTCATGCCGTCATAGTCATCAAACACAAGGTCAAGCCCTCGCCTGCACCCCGGCCCGGCCACGGTAAACTCATTTTCTGAGAATGGGAACTCATCAATATAGGTCAGGTCAACAAACACCTGATAGGCGAGAAATGAAGCAAACCCACGAAGTTCACAAATGATATTGTAGGCCTCTTCTTGATCCTTTGCTGCCATAAGCCGGTCAAATACCTTGCGTTCTTTCAGCCATGGGCCGATATGAAAAACCCGCAACGGGATATCCGGTTCGTAGTCCTTGTACTTTTTCGCTTCTTTTTCAGACGGGGCACGGCTAAATCCTTCACCGTCAGGGAACTTCCATGCGTATTTTGTACCCCCCTGATTATAGGCATTGCTCCACCATTTACGATCTGGATCTGCTTCAGATAGTCTTTTATACATGGGGCGAACCTTTTCCTTTAGCTGCAATCCATTATAAATTTCTTTAGCAGACCATGGCCCACCAAAATCAAAAAATGTCCTTGGGTTATTCCAGCTTCTAAACAAAAATGTATTTAGCACTTTTTCTTCAAGGGTTAGATCAGGGTTAGTTGAAATATTGTTAATTAGTGATCGTGTTACCCTATCGTCTTCACGAAATACGTTGGTAAACTTGTACTCAGCGAGTACGGGGTTTTTTGTCCACGGCTGGGGTTTATGCAATATATCCTTTCTAACATGGATTTTATAGCGTTCAATAATAAACTCCAATAGATTAGACATATTTTCTTCATTTAATTTTGGCTTTGCGGTTTGTACTTTTTTCTTTCGTACACCACAATACAACTTGTCTCTTGGCTTTGTCTGCATACTTACCTCCTACAATACCCCTGACAGCCCCAGAGAGGCCCGTTAGCGGGTTTTTAGGGCCTACGGGTATAAACTTACCCCTCAAGCGTTTTAGACGCTACCATGTCCGCGTGGTGAGTCCATTGCACATTTGGATACTTTTTAACTGCTAGGTCATAATCCTTCCATTTATCTTTCTCATACGGCCCCATATGCCAGCGGATGCACATAGCCTCTTCCCGAGTGAGTGGAACTTTTAGAAGTATTTTGCAAAGAGAATCTTCACCGTGCCCACCGAATCCAGGGGTATCTACATAAGTATAGCCGTTACTGATCGGCATGTATCGCCCAACCTTGCAAAAATCGTGCAGCAGGCCAATGAGGTACGGAGAATAAGGGCGCTCCCATTCAATAAATCCTTCTTTAGTATACTTTTCAAGCAACTGTGCAACATTTAATGAATGAACAAACAGGCCACCGGGTGCATTTAAGTGATGACTTGCAGATGCAGGGGCTTCAAAGTAATCAGTTTCACCTACAAGATCCATCACACACTGAAACAGTTCTTCAGGAATTTCTGCTTTAATCTTTAGATAGCTGATAAACTTATCTCTATTCATTGCATACACTTCATAGGTTGATGGGATGTACATCGTAGTAGCCCTCCTAAACTACATTTTTATACAGTATACCACAAAAAAGGCGCTTTGTAAAGCCCTATTTTTACCTTACAAAGCGCCTCTTTGTTTACTCTTTATAGATATGCTTTTAGACCATTGATTTCAAATAGCTTGTTATAAGCTCTAAATGCGATATTTCCAGTTTCAACATTTACATACGCACGGCGATGACGATTAAATGCGGAACTATTTACAAACCCATTCTCATAGTCCACAGTGATTTCAGGAAAAAGCTCATCAACAGAATCGATATTTATAATATCATAAGGAATACCGGGTTTTGCATAAAAGTCTAGAAATGCACCTTTCTTAACCTCAGCAGCTTTTTTAGTAAAACTCACTTTAGAGGTACGGTTAGCTCTACGGGTTTTCTTAGGCTTTTCTTCGGCCTTAGTAAAGTCAACTACGATGGACTTCTTGTACCAACGCTTGAGAACGGATTCGGTAGTGGTGATGATATCGGTGTTGTCCTCGGTAGAGGTGAGCTCAAACTTGCCATTCTCCAGGGCCTTCATGGTATAGGTAGCGCCGGTCTTCTTAGAAGTGTAGATAGTAGTCATTTTATTTATCTCCTTTTCATTTGTATCTGTTTTGTGTAGTTTGCAGAGGTAAAGGTTTCTTCCCGAGCGATACCACTTTGAAAGCCTACGGCCGAGTGGAGCTTTCCGGGTTACTGTTTTATCTTTACCTTTGCTGTGACTATATAATAACACACCTCTAAGAAGAATGCAAGTGTTTTTTGAATATTTTTAGAAAAATTTTTCTAACTCACTATTTTCATCTCTTTCATACCTGGGACACGGTGGTATGACAATAACTTTCTGCTCTTTTAACCAATCGCACGGAATAAATGTACCTTTTCTGTATTTGCACGACATACAATCAGCCATTCAGATTCCTCCTCTCCCCCCTTTGCCCTACAATACAGGCAGATAGTTTTAGGCTTGCCGCTTTCTGGTCTCGCACACCGGAGGGCGGTGTTTTTATTGGTATTTAACGGCCTCAGCGCGGGTAATGAAGTGATGGATTCCGGCGGAGCACTCGTTCCAGCGGTTGGTGTCAAAGTCAGTGACTTCAACAGTCTCTCCGACTTTGTATACAAAGTTTTTGTCATGGTCACTGCAAACCTGATCGCCAGCAGGATTACCATCCAAATCAGTGATACTGAGCACTAGTGCTTTACTCGCACGACATTTGCGAGATGTCGCAGATGACCTGAGCGCGTCCTCCGCGATTTCCAGTTTCACAATAAGTCCACCGGCCTTTTTGTAACCGATATATGCACCTTCCTCCGGGCATTGGAGCGGATAAAATGTGGTATAAATGCTCCAAAAAGCCTGATCAATATTTTTGGCCCCGCTCAGGTTGGCCCATCTCAGGT
>ERZ1090880.161-NODE-161-length-40232-cov-6.777310_pt1 | contig 40232 bp, 29 predicted proteins | sample MGYA00478471_ERZ1090880 | MGnify/ENA primary metagenome ERZ1090880 (study PRJEB33644, sample SAMEA5815734) | chicken gut metagenome | biome: Chicken; feature: Gastrointestinal Tract; material: Caecum | place: Ireland | collected 2019-01-01 | study: A study of the... | reverse complement strand
GAGGCAAATACGGTCGGCGCAACCGCCGAAGCCGTAGGCAAAAGCGCTTTTGCGGACGGAGAAGCGGATCCTCCGTCAGCCGAGGAAGCGAAAACCGAGCCGACGGAAGAGTCGGAAGAAGCCGCGGCGGATACGGCCGCAAGCGAAGAAGCTCCGCAGACGCAAGCAGGGATCCCCGAAGCGCAGGCTCGGAAAAACGAGAGCGGAGATCGGGAATTTTACGAATTGGTCAAACCAAAGCTGGACGAACTGTTCGAGGGGCGGAAAAGGGTGGAGGCTCTGGAGAAGGTATTCCCCGATTCCGAATGGGTCGAAGTCGACGACGGAAGAGAGGGAGTCTACGTCGTGGGCAGAGTAGGGGCGCCTCCCGAATTCATCTGCTACGGCATACCCGACGCAGACGGCAGTACGCCTCCCGAAACGTCGGACGAATGCCGTCAATGGCTGCCTATGCCGGGAGGCGGCGGGTATTGGATGATGTATCAGTCCGCGAAAGACGGCAGGACGTTGACTTCGGTATGATATCGATGTGGGAGAGTATGAGGCGGACGGCATATGCCGTCCGCTCCCGTCCGTGCGCCTTTTAAGCGTAAAAACCGCATACGTATCGTCAAAACGGGCAGGTAAAAGACGTTTCGGACGGAAACGGCGGCGGCAGGCTCGCGCCTTGCGGGCGCGTATGCAAAATGTAATATATAAGTAAAATATACATGACCGTCGGGCAAATGGTTTGACGGAAAATAAATCCCGTCATAAAATAAAAATACAAAAAGACAAGGGAGTCGGAATATGCTCGAACTCAACGCGATAACCAAAGATTACCCCGTAGGCGAAGGAAAAGTCCGCGCTTTGAAGGGGATCGATCTCAAATTCAGGGATACCGAATTCGTTTCCATACTCGGACAGTCCGGCTGCGGCAAGACCACGCTGCTCAACATAATCGGAGGTCTGGACCGCTATACGAGCGGTGATCTTATCATAGACGGAATATCCACGAAGGTCTACAAAGACGTGGACTGGGACGCTTATCGCAATCTGCGTATCGGTTTCGTATTCCAAAGCTATAATCTGATATCCCATATGACGATATTGGACAACGTGGCGATGGCGCTCACGCTTTCCGGCGTCGGAAGGGCGGAGCGCAACCGCCGTGCGCGCGAAGCGCTCGCAAAGGTGGGGCTTGCCGAACAGGTCAAAAAACTGCCCAATCAGCTGTCGGGCGGACAGATGCAGCGAGTTTCGATAGCCCGCGCTCTCATAAACGATCCCGAGATAATACTCGCCGACGAGCCCACGGGCGCTTTGGACAGCGCGACCAGCGTGCAGGTAATGGAGCTGCTCAAAGAGATATCCAAGACCAAACTTATCGTCATGGTCACTCACAATGCGGAACTCGCCGAGCAATACTCTACACGTATCGTCAGGCTGAAAGACGGGGAGGTGATCGGGGACAGCGATCCTTACGACGGTTCGGACGCAGCCGCGAAAGAGCCCGATCTTACGGAAAAGGAAAAGAAGAAGAAACTCAAAAAGACCAGCATGAGTTTTGCGACCGCGATAAAGCTGTCGTTCAGCAACCTCATGACCAAAAAAGGCCGCACGATAATGACTTCCATCGCGGGCAGTATAGGTATAATCGGCGTATCGCTGGTGCTTGCGATATCCAACGGCTTTACTTCTTACGTGACCCGTTTGCAAACGGACGTTTTGTCGGGGTATCCCATACAGATCGCACCCAGCCCGATAGATACGAACGCGTTTTTATCGATGATTACGGGCGCCACCGGCGGAGGAAACAGACAGGAATTTCCCGACGAAGACGTCATATACGGCTACGATTCGACGGATCTCATTTCCAATCTTTTTATAGAGAACGATTTCGGCGAGGATTATATCAACTACGTGAGCGAAGTCGAAGACAAAGGCTGGGCGAGCGGCATAGCTTACGGCTACGGCATGGATATGACCGTCGTGGGAGAGGTAGCCGTCGGCAACGTCGGAAGAGAATACGTCAGGGTCAATCCCGTTACCGAAGGACTCGATTTCAGCGATTTGCTCTCCAATACGCCCGACTTCAGCGGTTTGCTCTCCAATAAGCCCGACGTCGGATGGTATCAGCTGGTCGGCGGCGAAGAATTCATAATGTCCCAGTACGATATGATCGCAGGGGACAAATTCCCGACGGAACCGGGCGAAGCCGTGCTTGTGGTAGACCAGTACAATCAGGCGAACTACAAAGTCTTGCTCGGACTGGGCTTTTCGGTGAACGAATGCAGGCAGGTCGGCTTCGATGACGTTATAGGCAAAAGGCTGACCGTTGCGGACAACTCTCTCGTATATTCCGACAACGGCGACGGCACCTTCACCAAAAACGAGAGCAACGACTTTTACAGGAACTGTTACGAAAACGGCGGAGAGGGAACTATCGACGTAGAGATAGTCGCGGTGCTGAGGCTCAAAGAAGACGTCATGCTCGGCGTGCTCAACCAAGGCGTCAACTATACCCCGGCGCTCACCGAATATATGTTGGAGCGCAACGCTTCCGCGCCGGTGACTCTCGCGCAGGCGGAAAATACCGACACCAATATCACCACGGGAGAGGCTTTCGATCAGACGAATACGCACAAGGCGTTCATGTTCGATCGGCCGAATACGCACAAGGCGTTCATGCAGGAACTCGGCGGCGATACCACTCCTGTCAGCATGAACATCTATCCCGTAGACTTCGAGAACAAGCAGAACATCATCGAATATCTCGACGCATGGAACGACGAGCATCCCGACGAAGAGGTCATTTATACCGATATGTCGGAGACCGCGACCAGCATGATGAACGAGATCATCAGGATAATCTCCATAGTGCTGATATGTTTCGCAGCGATATCCCTCGTGGTGTCGTCGGTCATGATCGGTATAATCACCTATGTGTCGGTCGTGGAGCGTACGAAAGAAATAGGCGTGCTGAGGTCGTTGGGCGCAAGAAAGACGGACATATACAACGTGTTCAACGCCGAGAGTTTCATCGTCGGTCTGTTCGCCGGTATCATCGGAGTAGTGATAACCTATATCCTGCAAGAACCGATCAACCTTATCATAAGGAGCCTTGCGAATATGAACGGATTGAATCTCTGTTCGTTCAATCCTCTCCATGCGCTGCTCATGGTCGTGATAAGCTTCTGCCTTACGCTCATCGCGGGACTGGTCCCCTCATCGGTAGCGGCAAAAAAGGATCCCGTCGTGGCTCTGCGGACGGAATAAGAGAAAAAGGGAAGCGGTCCTCGACGGGGGACCGCTTTTTTACTGCGTTCTTATCGGTGGGCTCGGGACTGCTTGACGAAAACGCTTCGGCGGACGAAGTCTGCATTTTCGACGGATTCTCTCTGCGAAAGAGGAACTCCGGCTTTCGCCGCGGCTTCGCGGCATTCGGGAAAATTGCGGTTTGCGCACGCGTGCATGACAGGTGTTCGCGTTATGTACGAAGCGTTAGGCGTATCGCTTTTCGCCCGGCGTTTACGAAAAACGCTTACGGAGTTTTCGGCGCGTCGGTGTTGTGATGTGATCGTCGTTTTTTGAAGCCCGGCTAAGGGGAAAAGACCGCTTACGGATACGATATGCGCTGTCGGACGATTCGGAAGATCCGGCGCGTGCCTCCGATTGGCGAAGAGGACGCATACGGACGCAGAGGGCTGCGATCGCCGATAACGGCTTATTGAGCATAAAAAACCGCCCCTGCGAAAGCGGGGGCGGCGCCGCATAAGAGGTGAAGCAAATGCGGCAGGTGTTGGGGGTCAGTTGTTGTCGGAAGAGTCCTTGTTACGGAGTTCTTCTTCGTACTTTGCCTGTCTTTTCTTTACCGACGCACTCGCGGCGTTGCAGGCTTTATTCATCAATACGGATACTATGATTATGATGGCGATCGTGATGAAGATCGCGAGCACGCCCTTCCACATTATATCCAATGCTGCCAACACGTTGTCGGGATCGAAATGCAGATCGACGACGGGATCGTCTCCCGAGGCGTCGGGATCTTCCGTTCCGTCCGTATCTCCCGAGGTTTCTCCTTCGGCGGGGGCGGTCACTGCGGAGCCGTCGCCCGTTTCGGTCGCTGCGGCGTTCTCTTCAGCGTAACAAACGGAGAATACCGTGAGCATAGTCAGTACGACTATAAGACAAAGTATCGTTGCGGTAAGGAATTTTCTCAAAACGGCTGTTTTCATATCCGCACCTCCTTAAGCCGCGACCAGCGGCAGCACAAGGCTGATTATCAGACCGCCGACTATTGCCGACGCGATCTGACCGGATACGTTCGCGCCGATCGCGTGCATCAGCAGGTGGTTGGACGGGTCTTCTTTGAGTCCCATTTTCTGAATGACTCTTGCCGACATCGGGAAAGCGGAAATACCCGCCGCGCCTATCATCGGGTTGATCTTCTTTTTCGAGAACAGGTTCATTACTTTCGCAAAGCCTACGCCCGCGGCGGTGTCGAATACGAACGCGAGCAGACCGAGCGCGAGTATGAGCAGGGTCTCCACTGTCAGGAAGTCTTCGCCCCTCATCTGCGAAGCTATCGTTATACCGAGCAGCAGGGTGATGAGATTGGCGAGGATGTTTTGCGCCGTTTCGGACAGCAGACGAAGCACTCCGCATTCACGCAGCAGATTGCCGAACATAAGGAATCCGACCAGCGCGAGCGACTTGGGCGCGATAAGACCCGCGACCAGAGTGACCACGATCGGGAACAGTATCTTGGTCGTGCGGGACACCTGAGTCGGGGAGTAATCCATGCGGATCAATCTTTCCTTTTTGGTGGTCATGACTTTAACGACCGCAGGCTGAATGATCGGGACGAGAGCCATATAGGAATATGCGACTATCGTGATCGCGCCGAGATAGCGGCTGCCGAGCGCCTGAGCGACTACGATCGAAGTCGGACCGTCCGCGGCGCCGATTATCGCTATGGAAGCGGCGTCGATGAGGTCGAAACCGAACAGCGTTGCGAGCAGCAGAGTCAGGAAGATACCGAACTGAGCCGCGCCGCCCAAAAGGAAAAGTTTTGGATTCGACAACAGCGGACCGAAGTCGATCATCGCGCCTATACCGATAAACAACAGTATAGGCATCGCTTCGGAAACGCCGATACCCACGTCGAAAAGCCAGTCGATAATGCCCACCGTTTCGCCGTCGGAGACGACGTTGGAGAGCGGAATGTTGACAAGGATCGCGCCGAAGCCGATAGGCAGCAGCAACGCCGGTTCCATGTCGAATTTGATTGCAAGGAAGATCAGCACCGCGCCGATGACCCACATGACAACGTTCTGCCACGCGACGTTGCTGATACTTTCGATCAAGAAATCCATAAGCACTCCTCTTTGTTTTCTTTATGCAGAAGACCGCAGACCGGGGCAACCCGATCCGCGGTCTTGTCGTTTCAAATTAAACCGGAAAGGAACGTCCTTTCGTGTTAGCGATTTAATTGCGCAGTCCGCGCCGACTACTCCCCGCAGGGCACACGGTCGTGTCCCTTTAAAGTATAAAATAATGCGACGACGATGTCAACGGTTTTTTGCGGGTGTGAAAGCCTCGGATCCGCACTCCCGCGCGCGAGATACGTTGCCATGCGGACGTTTTTTTGGTATAATCGGAAATGCGGGCAATATAACGTCCGCTCCGCTGTCGGACGATGCGGACAAAGAGGTATGATATGGACAAGATAGCCAGCTTTACCGTGGACCATTTGCGGCTGTTGCCGGGGCTTTACGTTTCCCGAAAGGGCAGCCGCGGAGACGTTACGGTCACGACTTTCGACCTGCGGTTCACCGCGCCCAACCGCGAGCCCGTCATGGATATGCCCGCAGTGCATACGATCGAACATCTCGGCGCTACCGTACTGCGCAACGGCGCATCGAAAGACGATATCGTCTATTTCGGGCCGATGGGCTGCCGCACCGGATTTTATCTGATAGTGTTCGGCGACAAGACACCCGCCGACGTGTACGGGCTCGTCGTCGGGATGTGCGAGTTCATTCTCGGCTACGACGGAGAGATCCCGGGAGCGAAAGCTGCGGAATGCGGCAATTATCTCGAACAAAACCTGTCAGAGGCAAAGTATTACGTCCGCAGATATCTGAACGAACTCAAGGAAAATAAAAGATACGACTATCCGACCGCGACCGAATGAGAGTTGCGATTCGGCGCAGAAAACCGAAAAGGATGCCAAACGCTTGATTGCCCGCCGTCAGTCTGCTATAATTGATCTATCCGCAAAACGACGAGGTGAAACGAAATGTATTTTCTTGCATAAAAGTTATCTATGACGGGGCTCCCGTTACTTTGCAGGAAAATCGAGAGATCGGCAAAACCGAATACGTGTATACGAGAACCGTAAGATTGATTTTCTTACGGTTTTTTGTTTTAAGGAGAAACGCTATATGTCAATGATAAAGATAGAAGACCTTACCTTCGGATATCCCGCAAGCGCGGAAAACGTGTTCGAAGATCTCAACGCGGTGATCGACACCGACTGGAAGTTGGCTTTGACCGGCAGAAACGGCAGAGGCAAGACGACTTTGCTCAAATTGCTTAGCGGAGAATACGAGTATAAAGGCAAGATAAAAGGCGGCGTACGGTGCGACTATTTTCCGTATACGGTAAAAGATATCGACGCGACCGTGTCGGAAGCGGTCTTCGGCATATGTCCGTCCGCCGAGGAATGGGAGGTCGCGAGGGAGTTCTCGTGCCTGGGGTTGGACAGGTCGGCTTTGTATATGCCGTTCGGGCGGCTTTCCGACGGAGAAAAGACGAAGGTTTTGCTTGCCGCGATGTTTCTTAACGACGGACGGTTCATGTTGATAGACGAACCTACCAATCATCTCGACGCGAAAGCGCGGGCTCAGGTGGCGGCATATCTGAACAAAAAGAGAGGTTTCGTACTCGTATCTCACGACAGGGCGTTTGCGGACGCGTGCGTGGATCACGTAATGGCGTTGAACAGAACCGGCGTCGAGATCAGGAGCGGAAATCTGACCGCGTGGCTGAACGATTTCGAGGACAGACAGAACGCAGAGCAAAAACAGAACGAAAAACTGCAGACCGAGATCAAAAGGCTCAGGCAGTCCGCCGTGCGCAGCGCGGAGTGGGCAAGACGTACCGAAGCCGAAAAGACGGGCTGCGGACCCGTAGACAGAGGTTATATAGGGCATAAAGCCGCGAAAATGATGAAACACGCCAAAGTCATTGAAGACAGACAGCGCAGGTTGATCGGCGAGAAGGAATCGCTTTTGCGGGATACGGAGATCGCGGACAGGTTGAAAATGAACGCCTTGCAATACCGATCGGACGTTTTGGCGGACTTGTCGTCCGTGCAGATCGTTTATGACGGCATTGCCGTCAACAAGCCTGTTTCGTTTACGGTGACCAAAGGAAAAAGGATAGCGTTAAACGGTTGTAACGGCTGCGGAAAAAGCAGTATCGTCAAAGCTTTGCTCGGACGGAAAACGGAATATACGGGGCGGATAAGCGTCGGCAGCGGGCTGACGATATCGTACGTGCCGCAGGACGCGTCGGCATTCTCGGGCAATATCCGCGAAAAACTGAAAGACGACGGAGTCGAAGAAAGTCTGTTCATGGCTACGCTTTTCAAAATGGGCGTGGAGGAAAATCCTCTCGGCAAGGATATCCGCGAACTGTCCGACGGGCAGCGAAAAAAAGTCTTGCTTGCCGAAAGTATGTGTCAAAGAGCGCATCTGTATATCTGGGACGAACCGTTGAACTATATCGATATATATACCCGAGTCCAGATAGAGCGCCTTATAAAAGAATTTTGCCCCACAATGGTGTTTATCGAACACGACTCCGCTTTCCGCGATTCGGTCGCAACCGAAGTGATAGATATGTGACCGATCCTCGTCGTTCGCGCAGGGAAAGTCCTTTCGTGAAAAAGCCCGAGTCAAACGACTCGGGTAATGGTGCGGACAACAGGACTTGCCATACAGCGAGCGCCCGACAGGGGAACGGCGAGCCGCTCGGTCGGCGAGACGCGCGAGGGTGCACTGCACAGGACGACGGAGTCGTCGTGCAGGGAAAGTCCTTTCGTGAAAAAGCCCGAGTCAAACGACTCGGGTAGTGGTGCGGACAACAGGACTTGTAAGGACGAGCGAAGCAAGGACGGAATAGCGGAGCGGTGCGACGCGTCACGAATTCGGACGGTCATGATGTGGGACAAAAGAGGGAACGAGCCGAAGAAGCAAAAAAATAAGAGGCGGTGCAACAGCCTCGTATTTTTAGCTCAAAAGGCGAGCTTCCCGAAAGTGGTGCGGACAACAGGACTTGCCTTACAGCGAGCGCCCGACAGGGGAACGGCGAGCCGCTCGGTCGGCGAGACGCGCGAGGGTGCACTGCACAGGACGACGGAGTCGTCGTGCAGGGAAAGTCCTTTCGTGAAAAAGCCCGAGTCAAACGACTCGGGTAGTGGTGCGGACAACAGGACTTGAACCTGCACAGCCTTTCGACCATAAGAACCTGAATCTTACGCGTCTGCCAATTCCGCCATGTCCGCATGAGAGTGATACTATTCTATCACAAAAAAATAAAAAAGCAAACTTTTTTGGCGCGCTTTTTCCAAAATTCCGCCGCCGACGAGGGAAGACCGCCCGACGCGGATAGAACAGATCTCCGACGGATATTCCCGCGGCGCCATGCGCGGCGGGTGTCGCTTGCGATAGAAAAGGCGCATTTGCCTTTGCGCCCGCGCGGGTGTATAATAACGATATCGAAAAACATCAGCCGTGGCTACGGCGAAGGAGGCTGTTATGGCAAAAGAAAACAAGACGCTCGGACGGGAAGTCGGTTTTTGCAATCCCGGGCTGAGTTCGGTGTTGGACAATTTTCTGTCGGAAGACGTGCTTCCGCGTACTTCTCTCGACGGAAAAACGAGAGGTATAGCTATCATAAGCGTGCTTGCGGGCAGTCAGTCCGCCGAATATTTCAAGGAAGCGCTCCCGTCGATCATGGAAGGCGGAGTGACCGCGGACGAGGTGTACGAAACTCTGTATCAGGCAGTGGCGTATCTCGGTATAGGAAGGACGTACCCGTTTTTGAAGTATGCCGACGAGGTGCTCGGCGGCAACGGCAGAGAATATACCTCCGCCACCGACGCCGCTGAAAGATTGGACAGAGGCGAAAAGGCTCAGATAGAGATATTCGGCGCGCAGATGAAAGGTTTTGCCGCCAGCGGCGACGCTATGACGGGGCATATCAACGAGTGGCTCGTCAAAAACTGTTTCGGCGATTATTATACAAGGGGCGTTCTCGGCTATGCTCAGAGGGAGATGATCACGTTCTGTCTGCTCGCGGCGCAGGGAGGATGCGAACCTCAGCTCAAAAGCCACACTGCCGCGAATATAAGGATAGGCAACGACGCGGCGTTCCTGACCGACGTGATATCGCAGTGTATGCCTTATATCGGCTATCCGCGCACGCTCAACGCTTTGGCGGCGATAAAAGAAGTATCCGCCAAGTAAAGACTGAGATCGTCCCGCAAAAGCGGGCAAAGCATTCCGCAGGGATCAAAACGGCGCCCCTTCACAGGAAGGGACGCCGTTTTGAGATGTAGTGATGTTTGCGGATCTCTCCGCGGGATAAGGCCGTTATTCTTCTTCGTCCTGAAGCGCGGCGTACCCCTCTTCTCCGGTACGTATCTTTATGACGTTACGCACGTCGTAGACGAATATCTTGCCGTCGCCGTAGTTGCCGGTATAGAGAGCTTTTTTCGCGGCTTCGACGACAGTTTCCACGGGGATCTTGGTGACCACCGTTTCGAGTTTGATCTTGGGCAGGAGTTTCGTATCTATTTTGGAACCGCGGTAATACTGCGTGGCTCCGTGCTGCAAACCGCAGCCCTTGACCTGCGTCAGCGTCATGCCCGTTATCCCTATCGCGTCCATTGCGTTTTTCAACGCTTCGAATTTGTCGGGGCGGGTGACGATCGAAACTTTGGAGAATACGTGACCGTGCCCGTCGGACGGGATCGCGCTGACCGGTATCGCTTCGGATACGGGAACTTCGCCGTCTTTGTACGCGACCGTTGTCTGAGGGAGAGAGCTGTTTTTCGAAAGCATGACGGACGGTACCGGCATGAAGTCGGCATAGGAACTGGCAAGTCCGTGTTCGGACGAGTCGAGCCCTGCGAGTTCGTCGGCGGCGTTTGCGCGCAGGAATTTGCATTTCTTCATGACCCCGAACAGCAAAGTCATCGTGACGCCGACCCAGAGTATCACGACGGCGACGCCGAGGATCTGCACTCCGAGATATCCGAATGCTTCGGAAGCCGTCAACGAGTCGTTGTATATGAATCCGCTTATCACGCCTTTATCCATATCGAAGAAGCCGACGGCTATCGTGCCCGTGGCTCCGCAGAGCGCGTGTACGCCTATCGCTCCGACAGGGTCGTCGATGCGGAGCTTTTTGTCGACGAACTCTATGCCGAACACCACGACGAAACCTGCGATGATGCCGATCACCGCGGCTCCCGGGACCGAGACCGCGTCGCAGCCCGCGGTGACTGCGACAAGACCTGCGAGCGATCCGTTGAGAGTCATCGATATGTCGGGTTTGCCGTATTTTATCCACGTGATCGCCATCGCGGTGACGGTGGAAACGGCGGGAGCTACCGTCGTAGCTATGAACACTCTCGCGACCGAGTCGTCTACCGCATCTGCGGACGAACCGTTGCAGCCGCCCCAACCGAACCAAAAAACGAACACGCCCAGCGCGCCGAGAGGCAGGGAATGTCCCGGTAGCGCTTTGGATTCGAGAACGGGTCTGCCCTTTTTGTCGTACACCCCGGGCTTCGGCACGTATTTTCCGATGCGGGGACCGAGTATCGCCGCGCCGACGAACGCCGCCGTGCCTCCGACGAGGTGGACCGCAGTCGAACCCGCAAAGTCGTGGAAGCCGAGCTGAGAAAGCCAGCCTCCGCCCCATATCCAGTGCCCCGAGATCGGATAGATCAGCAGCGAGATGATAAAGCTGTAAACGCAGTAGGCGAGGAAGTTGGTGCGTTCCGCCATAGCGCCCGAAACGATGGTCGCGGCAGTCGCGCAGAAGACGAGATGGAACATGACTTTGAGCATATCGCCGCTCGTATAGGACGAGTAGATCGAACCGAGAGCGGACGGATCGCCGATCACTCCGCCGAGGTCGGACCCGTGCATCAGTCCGTAGCCCAGGATCAGAAACGCGACCGTGCCGAGGCAGAAGTCGAGCAGGTTTTTCATGATGATGTTGCCTGCGTTTTTCGCTCGGGTAAAGCCCGTTTCTACCATCGCGAAGCCCGCCTGCATGAAGAAGACCAGGCATATGCCCACAAGAACCCAGAGGAAATCGCCTTCGCTTAGGTCGGAGTAGACGTCGGACAGTTGTGCGGATGTCAGATAAGAATACATAACGTACCTCCCTAGTTATAATAAAAAGGGAGCGCCCCTAAGGCACTCCCTCGTGCTTGCTTTGCCGCCGTCCGCGAGCCGACCGATGCGAAACGGCGCCGCTTCGAGCGACGCCGTTGTCTTATGTGGCAAGTATAAACCTACGCACGGCGTTTGTCAACGGTTCGGAAGCGAAAAAATCTCGTTTTTCGAAAAAATTTCGGGAAACGGCGTTCGAAAGCGTAAAAAATAATTTTAAGTTATCAAATAACCTCGTTTGTGAAAAAATTTCGGGAAAGCGGCAAATATTATATCAAATGTTTGCTATTTTATAAGTATTCGTATATAATCAAGATAAAGCCGCACGAGCGGTTCAGGAGAGATTCATGCGCATTACCGAAAGCAAAAAGATCACCGACTTTTTCGGCTGTTACGTATTCAACGACAGCGTGATGAAAAAGTACCTTACCGAAGACGCTTACAACGAACTCAAAGAGGTCATCGACAGGGACAAGGTCCTCGAAAAAGAGTTGGCGAACAAGGTCGCCGAAGCGATGAAGGAATGGAGCACCGAAAACGGCGCGACGCATTACACGCATTGGTTCCAGCCTTTGACGGGAACGACCGCGGAAAAGCACGACAGCTTTATTTCGGTCGGAAAAAACGGCGAGATAACCCTCGAATTCACCGGCAGCAACCTGCGCAAAGGCGAAGCGGACGCTTCCAGTTTTCCTTCCGGAGGTATAAGGGCGACTTTCGAAGCCCGCGGATACACGGCATGGGACTGTTCGTCGCCGGCGTTCATCAAAAAGTCCAAGGACGGCGCCGCGGTGCTGTGCATACCGACGGCATTCTGTTCGTACACGGGCGAGGCTCTCGATAAGAAGACCCCGTTGCTCAAATCCATGGACGCCGTCAGCCGCCAAGGGGTGCGTCTGCTCAGGATCCTCGGCGTAGACGCGCGCAAGGTCATCGCCAACGTCGGAGGAGAACAGGAGTATTTTCTCGTCGACAAGAACGATTACGACAAGAGATACGATCTTGAATTTACCGGTCGTACGCTGTTCGGCGCGATGCCTCCTAAGGGACAGGAGAAAAACGATCAATATTACGCCACGATACGCGACCGCGTGAGCAGTTTTATGGCGGAGCTCAACGAGGAACTGTGGAAACTCGGCATCACCGCCAAGACTCAGCACAACGAAGTCGCTCCCGCGCAGCACGAACTTGCGCCCATATTCTGTCAGGCGAACATCGCCACCGATCAGAACCAGCTGATAATGGAAACGATGAAAAAGGTCGCGGACAGTCACGGACTGGCATGTCTGTTGCACGAAAAACCTTTTGCGGGGATCAACGGCAGCGGCAAACACGCCAACTATTCGCTCGGTACGGACACGGGGCTAAATCTGCTCAAACCGGGCAGCAATCCCGCCGAAAACAAAGTATTCCTGCTGTTCTTCCTTGCGGTCATCGCAGGCGTTGACGAATATTACGATCTTCTGCGCATGAGCTGTTCCAGTCTGGGCAACGACTGTCGTCTGGGCGGGCACGAGGCTCCGCCTTCGATAATATCGGTATTTATCGGCGAGGACATGAAGAGCCTTTTGGACGATATCGTCGAGGGACATACGATAGCCAGCGCGACCAAGCAGTATATCAATATGGGCGTCAATTACGTCGCGCGCCCCAAGCGCGATACCAGCGACCGCAACCGCACGTCGCCGTTCGCGTTCACGGGCAACAAGTTCGAGTTCCGTATGGTAGGATCTTCCGCCACGCTGTCGACCCCGACGATGGTCATGAACATAATGACCGCGGAGATGCTCTCGCGCATCGCGGACAGATTGGAAAAAGCGGACAAGAACGACCTTGACAAGGAGATACTCGCGACGGTCAAGGATCTTTACACGCAACATTCCCGCATAATCTTCAACGGCAACAATTACAGCAAGGATTGGGCGAGGGAAGCAAAGCGCAGAGGACTTGATTCCGCCGAAAACGCCGTCGACGCGTACGAAGCTCTGAACGACAAGAAGAACATGGAAGTGTTCCAAAAGCACGGGATACTGTCCATAAAGGAGATGGAGAGCAGGCGTGCCATCTATATCGACAACTACGTCAAGTCCGCGAACATCGAAGTCGAAACGGCTCTGATGATGACCCGTCGTCAGATCCTGCCCGCCGTGATGAAATGGCAGTACAAGCTCGCAAAGCAGGTGGACGAACTGAGCGAAATAGACGAAGCGTACGCAAAGACGAGCAAGAGAATGCTTGCAGGTATATCGGCGTTGATAGACAAACTCGACGACGCCGTGGAAGAGTTGCAGACCGCAAAGGACGGCGCGCTCATGGCGGCGGATCCGCGCAAACAGGCGATCCTGTTCCGCGACAGAGTGCTGCCCGTGATGAACGGATTGCGCGAGATCGCCGACAAACTGGAGACGCGCGTTCCCAAGGAGATATGGCCGTTCCCGACATATGCGGACATACTCTTCTACGAATAATAAATAACGATAACTTACACAGAGGCGTAAAAAGTATATGAAAAAAATGACTTCGGATCAACTTCGCGAAAGCTATTTGAAGTTTTTCGAGAGCAAGGGACACAAGATAATCCCGTCCGCTTCGCTCATCCCCGAGAACGACCCGTCCGTACTGTTCACGACGGCGGGCATGCATCCTCTCGTTCCCTATCTTCTGGGGCAGAAACACCCTGCGGGAAAAAGACTCTGCGACGTACAGAAATGCGTACGTACCGGAGATATCGACGAGGTGGGCGACGCGACGCACCTCACTTTTTTCGAGATGCTCGGCAACTGGTCGCTGGGCGACTACTTTAAGGAAGAGTCGATAGGTTTCAGTTTCGAGTTTCTCACGAAAGTGCTTGAAATACCCGTCGAAGAGATAGCGGTCACCGTTTTTGCCGGCGACGAGGACTGCCCCCGCGACACGTTCGCAGCGGGAGTATGGGAGAAGCTCGGCATTGCCCGCGACAGGATATTCTATCTGCCCAAAGAGAACAACTGGTGGTATGCGGGAGCTACCGGACCGTGCGGCAGCGATACCGAGATATTTATAGATACGGGCAAGGAAGCGTGCGGTCCCGACTGTTCGCCCGCCGACGACTGCGGCAAGTGGGTAGAGGTTTGGAACAACGTTTTCATGGAGTTCAACCGCACCGCGGACGGAAAGTTCGAGCCTCTCAAGCAGAAGAACGTGGATACCGGCATGGGGCTGGAGCGTACTCTTTGCATGATAAACGGATTGAAGAGCGCGTACGAGACCGATCTTTTCGCCGACGCGATAGCGCAGATATCCGAGGTTTCCGGCAAAAAATACGGAGAGGACGAAGCGACTACCCGCGCGATCCGTATAATAGCCGATCATATCCGTACGGCTACTTTCATGATCGGAGACGAGCGCGGAGTTGTGCCGAGCAACGTCGATCAGGGATATATACTGAGAAGACTGATCCGCAGGAGCGTGAGATTCGCAAGACAGATCGGATACGACCCTGCAAAACTCATCGATCTCGCGCGTATATACATATCCAAATACGAACACGTTTACCCCGAGCTGCGTATGAACGCGGACAAGATAGTGGACGAGCTCGCCAAGGAAGAGGAGAAGTTCTCCAAGACTTTGGAAAACGGGCTCAAAGAGATAGAGAAGGTGCTCAGATACGTTCAGGGCGACACGCTCAACGGCAAGACCGCGTTCAGACTGTACGATACGTACGGATTCCCGATAGAGATGACACAGGAGATATGCTGGGAGAAGGGCTTCGGCGTAGATATGGACGGTTATGCGAAAGCGTTCGAGGAACATCAGAAAAAATCGCACGCCGGCGCGGAGCAGAAGTTCAAGGGCGGACTTGCCGACAATTCCGAGATGACGACGTATCTGCACACCGCCACGCATCTGCTGCTCGGATCGCTCAAAAAAGTGCTCGGAAGGGACGACATACAGCAAAAGGGCAGCAACATCACGCCGGAAAGACTGAGATTCGATTTCAATTTCGACAGACCGTTGACAGAGGACGAGAAAAAGGCTGTGGAAGACGCGGTCAACGACGCGATAAAGCGCGATATCCCCGTAGTGTGCGAGGAGATGACCGTAGAGGAGGCGCGCAGACAGAATGCGGTCGGCGTCTTCGGCAGCAGATACGGCGAGATCGTCAAGGTCTACACCATCGGCGACGTGGACAAGGAGATATGCGGAGGCCCGCACGCGGAGCATACGGGACAGCTGGGCGAGTTTAAGATCGTCAAAGAACAGTCATCTTCGGCGGGAGTCAGGAGGATCAAAGCCGTGATAGATCCTTCTGCGGCAAAGAAAAATTAATGGCGATAACGCACACGGGTACGTAAAACTTACGGATACGATATTATGAAAAAGACGGCGGACGCCGTCTTTTTTGCTATGGTTTTTAACAATGTTTCCGATGTGTCAGAGAAGTCGGATGCCTTTGCTTTCGCATTCTCTGCGCATGTCGTCGGGCCATATCGACGCCTGTACTTCGCCGATGTGGCGTTTGCCCAGAAGCAGCATACACAGTCTGGACTGACCTATGCCTCCGCCGATCGTGAGAGGAAGAGTGCCGTCGGCTAGAGCCTTGTGGAACGGCAGCGACAGCCTGTCCGTCGCGTTTTCTGTTTCAAGTTGTTTTATCAGAGAATCTCTGTCTACGCGGATACCCATCGACGAGAGCTCGAAAGCTCTGTCCAGAACGGGATAATACAGCACGAGATCGCCGTTCAGCGCCCAGTCGTCGTAATCGGGAGCCCTGCCGTCGTGTTTTTTTCCGCTTTTCAGCCTGCCGCCTATCTGAGTCAGGAACATGGCGCCGCACTCCTTAACGAAAGCGGTCTCTCGTTCGGACGGAGCAAGGTCAGGATATCTGTCTTCGAGTTCCTGCGTCGTAACGAAAGTGACTTCGGAGGGCAGTTCGCAGCCGCGCTCTCCGTAATATTCGGACAGCAGTTCGGAGCATTCTTTGAGAGCGTCGTATATCGACTTTACCGTGGCGCGCAGATAGTCCGCGTTGCGCTGCCTACGGGTGATGACTTTTTCCCAGTCCCACTGGTCGACGTATATCGAATGCAGTTCGTCGCAGATCTCGTCGCGGCGTATCGCGTTCATATCGGTGTAGAGTCCTTTGCCGGGTTCGAAGCCGTATTCGTAAAGGGCGAAGCGCTTCCATTTCGCAAGGGAGTGCACGACTTCCGCTATAACGCCCGTCTGCTTTATGTCGAAGTCCACAGGTCTTTCCACGCCGTTGAGGTTATCGTTCAGCCCGCTGTCGCGGGGGACGAAAAGCGGCGCCGAAACGCGCGTGAGATCGAGATTGCGCGCGAGCAGTCTTTCGAAATTGTCTTTGATGAATTTGATCTTTATTTCCGTTTCGAGCAGCGGTGTCATCATTCGAACTCCAACTTGTTTACCTTCTTCGGAACGGGGCAGGGATAGCAACCCGTGAAGCAAGCCTTGCAGAATCCGAGTTTGCTGTTCGGGGCGATCTCTTCGACCGTGTCCTTATCCAAAAATCCCAGCGAATCCGCGCCTATCTTCTCGACGAGCTGTGCGTGGGTGTATTTTATGCAGGCGAGCTGATCCTGATCAGGTATATCCGTGCCGAAGAAGCAGGGATAGAGGAATTCGGGACTGCTGATGCGCACGTGCACTTCGGTCGCTCCGGCGTGTTTGAGCATCTTGACGATGTTGGCGATGGTCGTACCTCTGACTATCGAGTCGTCGATCATGACCACGCGCTTGCCTTCGACGTTGGCTTTGAGAACGTTGAGTTTGAGCGCGACGCTCCTCTCGCGCATCGCCTGCGACGGCTGGATGAACGTCCTGCCTATATATCTGTTCTTGATCAGACCCACGCCGTAGGGGATACCGCTTTCGATGGAGTATCCGATCGCGCTGGCAAGTCCGCTGTCGGGCACGCCGATGACCACGTCGGCTTCCACGGGGTGCTGTTTGGCGAGCATTTTACCTGCGTTGACGCGGGCTTCGTTGACGGACTGACCGTCGATCTCGCTGTCGGGTCTGGCAAAATAGATATGTTCGAATATGCAAAGCGCCGACGGCTTGCCGCAGTAATCTTCTATCGAGAACTGGGAATCGGGCGTCACCACGCAGATCTCGCCGGGCTTTATATCGCGGACGAAGTCGGCTCCCACGGAATCGAGCGCGCAGGTCTCGCTGGCAAATACCACCGTCTCGCCGATCCTGCCCATGCACAGAGGTCTGATGCCGTGCGGATCGCGTAGCGCTATCAGCTTGCGCGGGCTCATTACGAGCAGGGAGAAAGAACCGTTGAGTTTGGGTATGACCGCCTTGACCGCTTCTTCGATCGAGGAGGTGTGGATGCGCGCCTTCGCTATGAGGTAAGCTATGATCTCGCTGTCGTTGGTGGAATGGAAGATCGCGCCCTGTTCGGACAGTTCCTTGCGCAGCTGGGGCGCGTTGCAGATATTGCCGTTATGGGCTATCGTGAGCGATCCCTTGTAATATCTGGCGCACAGAGGCTGGGCGTTTTCGACCGTGTTGCTTCCGGTAGTGGAATATCTCACGTGTCCGACCGCCATGTCGCCGTCCTTTTTGATCATCGGCGAATCCTTGAAGACGTCGCTGAGCAGTCCGAGGTCCTTTTTCAGTTCGACTTCTCCGTCTTTGTTGATCGCTATGCCGGCGGCTTCCTGACCGCGGTGCTGCAAAGCGAACAACCCGAAGTAGACGAGGTTGCCGAGCTGTTTGATGCCGGCTTTGTTGTAGACGCCGAAAATTCCGCATTCTTCTTTGAGTGTGCGAGACATATTCTTCCTCCGAAAAAAGAATAAAGTCATTATAGCACAATCCGCCGTCCGTGTCATTTATTTTTGCGCACATTTGCGCGCGTTTGTGCGCGTACGCGGAAAAATCCGCGGCTCTGCCGCGCCGAACGGGCGCAAAAGCCGATACGTGTCGCCGAAAACGCGCCGTATGCGCGGATCTGCCCGTTGTTTACGCGCCGATTTTCTCCGACGGCGCAACGCGAAAAGAGCGGGTATATTTTTGCCCGATTCCCTTGCTTAACGCGCGCCGTATATGATATCATTATTAGAAAGCAGAATGCGCGCACAGGGCGCGCGTACGCGCAAAGGCGCGCAAGATTACAGTCGAGAGGTATTATGAAAAAAGCTTATCTTATTCTCGAGAACGGAGAAAAATTCGAAGGGCGCTCGTTCGGAGCGGAAAAGGAGACGATCGGAGAGGTCGTCTTTACTACCGCGATGACGGGTTATCTCGAAACGCTCACCGACCCGAGTTATTACGGGCAGATAGTCGTGCAGACTTTTCCGCTGATCGGCAATTACGGAGAGATCGACGAGGACTTCGAAAGCGACAGACTTTATCTGAGCGGATACGTGGTCAGGGACTTGTGCGACGCGCCGTCCAACTTCCGCAGCGAAGGCAAGGTCGGCGATATGCTCGCGAGATTCGGGATCCCGGGCATATGCGGCGTAGATACGCGCAAGCTCACCAGGATCGTGCGCGAACACGGCGTCATGAACGGCGCTATAGTCTACGGCGAAGTCACGCCCGAACTCGAGGAGAAGATAAAGACGTTCAGGATAAAGAACGCGGTCGCGAACGCGAGCTGTACTAAGCCCTATCACGTCAGGGAAAAGGGCAGCAGGCTCAAAGTCACGCTGATAGATTACGGCGAAAAACTGAATATCGCGAGAGAGCTCGCGCACCGCGGATGCGACGTGACCGTCGTTCCGCATTCGTTCTCCGCCAAGGAGATACTCGCCGCCAAACCGGACGGTATCATGCTCTCCAACGGTCCCGGCGATCCGTCGGAAAACAAATTCGAGATAGAACAGCTTGCCGAGCTCAGCCGCAGCGGAGTGCCGATGTTCGGTATCTGCCTGGGGCATCAGCTTCTCGCATTGGCAAACGGCGCCAGGACGTACAAGCTCAAATACGGGCACCGCGGCGCGAATCAGCCCGTCAAGGAGCTCGCCACGGGAAGGGTCTATATCACAAGTCAGAACCACGGCTACGCGGTGGACAACGACAGCGTGCCCGAAGGAGCGAGAGTGTCTTTCGTCAACGCCAACGACGGCACCTGCGAGGGTGTGGAATACGAGGGAGGCAACTGCTCGGTGCAGTTCCACCCCGAAGCGTGCGGGGGCCCGCTCGACACGAGATTTTTGTTCGATAAATTCATAGCCAGAATGGAGGAGAAGAAGTAATGCCGCTCAATAAGGATATACACAAAGTCATGGTCATAGGCTCCGGCCCTATCGTCATAGGACAGGCGGCTGAATTCGATTATGCGGGTACGCAGGCTTGCCGCGCGCTCAAAGAGGACGGGCTCGAAGTCGTACTCGTCAACTCCAATCCCGCTACGATCATGACCGACAACGCGGTTGCGGACAGGATATACATAGAGCCGCTCACGCTGACTACGGTCAAGAGGATAATAGAGAAGGAAAGACCCGACAGTCTGCTGTCCACCATGGGCGGTCAGATGGGGCTTACGCTGTCCATGCAGCTCGCCAAAGAAGGCTTCCTCGACAAGATGGGAGTAAGGCTGCTCGGCGCCGATCCCGATACGATCGACAAGGCGGAAGACAGGCAGATGTTCAAAGATACGCTCGAGAGCATCGGCGAGCCCGTCATTCCGTCCAAGGTCGTCAACGATCTGGATTCCGCGGTGCAGGTCGCACGCGAGATAGGCTATCCCGTCATCGTCCGTCCGGCATTCACGCTCGGCGGCACGGGCGGCGGTATCGCCGACGACGAAGAGGATTTCCTCGAAATAGCGGAAAACGGACTGCGCAGTTCGCCTATACACCAGATCCTTGTCGAAAAGTGCATAAGCGGCTGGAAGGAGATCGAGTTCGAGGTCATGCGCGACAGCAAGGGCAACGTCATCACCATATGCAGTATGGAGAATTTCGATCCGGTCGGCGTGCATACGGGCGACAGTATCGTCATCGCTCCTACGGTCACGCTCGCGGACAAGGAATATCAGATGCTTCGCAGCGCGGCGCTGAAGATCATCGACGCGCTCAAAGTCGAAGGCGGGTGCAACTGCCAGTTCGCGCTCAAACCCGACAGCTTCGAATACGCCGTCATAGAGGTCAACCCGAGAGTGTCGCGCTCTTCCGCGCTCGCAAGCAAGGCGACGGGATATCCGATCGCAAAGGTCGCGGCAAAGATCGCGATAGGCTATACGCTCGACGAGATAAAGAACGCCGTGACGGGCAAGACATACGCATGCTTTGAGCCCGCTCTCGACTACGTAGTCGTCAAATTCCCGAAATGGCCGTTCGACAAATTCTTCTACGCCAGCCGCAAACTGGGCACTCAGATGAAGGCTACGGGAGAGGTCATGGCGATAGGCACCACGTTCGAACAGGCGATCATGAAGGCGGTAAGAGGCGCTGAAATATCGCACGATACGCTCAACAGCGACAAATTCGCCGCGTACGGCGACGCGCAGCTTGCGGACAAGCTCCGCGACGTGGACGACGAGCGTATTTTCGTGGTCTACGAATCTCTGAAAAGAGGCGTCACCGTCGACGAGATCCACAACGTCACCAAGATAGACAGATGGTTTTTGAGCAAGCTCGCAAAGCTGGTCGCGCTCGAAGAGAGAATGAAAAAAGAACCGCTTACCGACGAGCTGTATCTCGAAGCCAAGAAGATGGGATACCTCGACAGATCCATCGAGAAGATCAGCGGCAAGAAGATAGCGCACAAGCGTTACGCTTCTTACAAGATGGTCGATACCTGCGCGGCAGAATTCAAGGCGGAGACCCCGTACTTCTATTCCACGTTCGACGACGAGAACGAGGCGGAGGAGTTCCTCGCCGAGCATCCGTCCGACAAGAAGAAAGTCATAGTTTTCGGATCCGGTCCGATAAGGATAGGTCAGGGCATCGAGTTCGACTATGCGTCCGTCCACTGCGTATGGGCGCTCAAACGCAAGGGATACGAGGTGGTCATCGTCAACAACAATCCCGAAACGGTATCCACCGACTTCGATACGGCGGACAGACTGTATTTCGAGCCTTTGACCGACGAGGACGTGCTCAGCATCATCAATACCGAGAAGCCGTACGGCGTCGTCGTCGCGTTCGGCGGACAGACGGCGATCAAGCTTACCAAGATGCTCAAACGCGAGAACATTCGCATATTGGGCACTCAGGCCGAAGACATCGACGCCGCCGAAGACAGGGAGAGATTCGACGAACTGCTCGAACAGCTGCAGATCAAGCGTCCGAAGGGCTTTACCGTCATGACCAAAGAGGAGGCGCTCAAAGTCGCCAACGAGATCGGGTATCCGACTCTGCTCCGCCCGTCGTACGTGCTCGGCGGACAGAACATGACCGTATGTTACAGTGACGCCGACGTCATCGAATACATGGACGTCATACTGTCGCAGGAGATCGAGAACCCCGTGCTCATAGACAAATACCTCATGGGCAAGGAGCTGGAAGTCGACGCGATATGCGACGGCGAAGACATACTTATCCCGGGTATCATGCAGCACGTCGAGAGGACCGGTATCCACTCCGGCGACTCGATAGCCGTATATCCCGCATGGAACATAGGCGACGAAATGACCGAGAGGATCATCGATTGTTCCAAAAAACTCGCGCTGTCGCTGCATACTCTCGGACTTGTCAACATACAGTATCTCATCTATCACGACGAACTTTACGTGATAGAGGTCAATCCGCGCAGCAGCCGCACGATCCCGTATATCAGCAAGGTCACGGGCGTGCCCATGGTGGATCTTGCGACGAGGGCGATCCTCGGCGAAAAGCTCAAAGATATGGGGTACGGCACGGGGCTTTATCCCAATTCGCCGTACGTTGCGGTCAAGGTGCCGGTGTTCTCGTTCGAGAAACTGACCAACGTGGATACGCAGCTCGGCCCCGAGATGAAGTCCACGGGCGAGGTGCTCGGCATTGCCGGCACGCTCGAAGAGGCGCTGTTCAAAGGTCTTGTGGCGGCGGGTTACCGTATGAAGAAGAAGGGAGGAATATTCATCACCGTGCGCGACCAGGACAAGGGCGAGATAGGCGAGATAGCGCAGAAGTTCGAAGAGCTGGGCTATACGCTTTACGCTACCGCCGGCACGGCGAAGGTGCTGCGCGATCTGGGACTCGACGTCATCGTCGTGGACAAGATACACCAGAACGCCGAACACAACAATCTGACTCTGATAGAGAGCGGAAAGATACATTACATCATCTCCACGTCGTCCAAGGGCAAACTCCCCACGCGCGACAGCGTGAAGATAAGGCGCAAAGCGGTCGAACGCGCGATCCCGTGTCTTACGAGCATCGATACCGCCAATGCGGTCGCCAACAGTCTGATGAGCAGATATTCCGAGTTCAATACCGAATTGGTCGACATCAACAGGCTCAGAACGGGTAAGACGCTGCGCAAATTCACCAAGATGCACGGCTGCGGCAACGACTATATCTATTTCGATTGCATGGAGAATCCCATCGACAGCCCCGAAATGCTTGCGATCAGGCTTGCGGACAGACATACGGGCATCGGCGGCGACGGCGTGATACTCATCTGCCCGTCCAAGGTCGCCGACGCGCGAATGAGGATGTTCAATCTCGACGGAAGCGAAGGCAAGATGTGCGGCAACGGTATACGTTGCGTAGCCAAGTATCTTTACGACAACAACATAGTGCGTAAGCGCGAATTCGACATAGAAACGCTTTCCGGAGTACGCCGCGTCAAGATCAGGACGCAAAACGGCGACGCGACCTATATCACCGTGGATATGGGAAAGGCGGAACTCGCTCCCGAGAAGATCCCCGTGGCGCTCGAAGGCGGTAAGGTCGTCGGCGAGAAAGTAAACGTGGGCGGCGGAGAACAGGCGATCACCTGCGTGTCGATAGGCAACCCGCATTGCGTGATATTCGTCAGACACCTCGACAACTACGACGTCGCCGGCGTGGGCGCGGCGATCGAAAACGATCCGCTTTTCCCCGAAAGGACCAACGTAGAGTTCGTCAAGGTGATAGACGATCACACTCTCCGCATGAGAGTATGGGAAAGAGGCAGCGGAGAAACGCTTGCCTGCGGCACGGGCGCCTGCGCGGCAGCCGTCGCCGCGGTCGAAAACGGATTCTGCCCCAAGGGCGAAGATATAATAGTCAAAGTACCGGGCGGAGATCTTAAAGTCAAATATACCGACAAGACCGTTTATCTTACGGGCACCGCGGTAAAGGTATTCGACGGAGAAGTCGAGATCTGATAGAGTAAAGGAGGCAGCTATGACGGAGATCAACAGGACAGAATACGGCAAGTACGGTGCCTGCGTCGAAATAACGGACGGAGTGCGCAGTATGCTCGTCACTACGGACATAGGACCGAGGGTGATCTTCTTCGGCATGAAGGGCGGCGCCAACATCATGTTCGAGGATAAGAACGACGACATAAACAAGAGCGGAGAATTCTTCGACAAGAATCTGCCGGGCAAAGGAGGCTGGCATATTTACGGCGGACACAGACTGTGGAAGTCCCCCGAGTATATGGACACCTATTATCCCGACAACGCTCCCGTTGCGGTGGAAACGCTCTCCGACGGCGCGGTATTCACGTCCGAGCCGGAGCTTACGACAAAGTTGCAGAAGAGCGTGAAAATAACCATGGCGGACGACGGTACCGTGACGTTGGAACACAAGATAACCAACACAGGCAAGGAAAAAACCGGCAAGATCGCGCTCTGGGCTCTGACCGTTATGGATAAGGGCGCTAAGGGCGAATTCAGGTTGTCGTCTGCCGATACGGGATTTTTGCCCAACCGCAATCTCGTTTTCTGGCCGTACAGCGACCTGACGGACGACAGGTTTTTCACCGACGGAAAAAAGGTTACGCTCGACTGGAAGGACAGACCTCCGTTCAAACTCGGCGCGCGCGTCGACGACGGCAAACTGGTGATTCGTACGAAAGGGCTCGTCTTTACCAAGAGATTCGGCTGTGTAGACGGTGCCGAATATCCCGATATGCAGTGCAATGCGGAGCTTTATACCAACGAACTGATGTTCGAGGTCGAGAGCCTTTCTCCTTATACGGAACTCGCTCCCGGCGAAAGCGCCGTACATACCGAGGTGTGGACGCTCGATAAAGAGTAATGCGCAAAAATGCGAAAGCCTGCCGCGTTCGGCGGCAGGCTTTTTTTATTTTTCGGGTAATCGACAACGCCCGAGGAAGAACATGGGCGCAACGGCTCGTATAGATAGGGCGACTGCGTCTGCCGACAACGGACGCACTCTGAGTTTCGCAAACCGATCGCCGGCATAAAAGCTATGGACCGATCGGCGATGGATTTTGTTCGATAAGCAGGGAAGTACGACGTCGTTCGGTAATGATATTCAAGCCGAAGACCGTGAAGAAAACTTCTTCGGGGGATCAATTCGAGGCAAATTCTCTGTCGGCGGCTGCGAGAGCGGACGCTATGACCTTGTCCATGTCGAGATAGCGGTAATCGCCGAGACGCCCTCCGAAGATGACGTTTTTCTCGCTCTTCGCGAGCGCGCGGTACTTGTCGGCGAGGGCTTCGTTGCGGGAGTCGTTCACGGGATAATACGGTTCCGCCCCTTCGGTCATCGGCGCGGGATATTCCCGCGTGATAACGGTCCTGTCTGTCACGGTTTTTTCGAAATGTTTGTGTTCGATTATACGCGTATAGGCGGGCTCGCGATCGGTATAGTTTATCACGGCGTTTCCCTGGAAGTCGGGCATATCCAGCACTTCGGTCTCAAAGCGCAGAGAGCGGTACTCCAACGCTCCGAATTTTTTGCCGAAATATTCGTCCAGAGCTCCCGTAAATACGGTCTTGGAAGCGACTTGCTCAAGCGCGGCTCTGTCCGCAAAATAGTCCGTATCGGTGCGTACGTCCGCGTTTTCGAGCAGTTTATCGAAAAGCACGTTGTATCCGCCTTCGGGGATACCTTGGCGGCGGTCGTTGAAATAGTTGTTGTCGAATGTGAAGCGTAGGGGGAGTCTGCCGATGATAAACGGCGGAAGTTCGGTCGCTTTGCGTCCCCACTGCTTTTCCGTATATCCTTTGACCAAAGTATTATATATGTCGGGACCGACCAACGACAGAGCCTTTTCTTCGAGATTGCGAGGCTCTCTGCCGAGGTACGGAGCGGTTTGCTCCGCGATCTTTTCGCGCGCCTGCCGAGGGGAGGTAACGCCCCAGAGCGCGTAAAACGTATTCATATTGAAAGGCATGCTGTACAGCCTGCCTTTGAAGAAGGCGTAAGGGGAGTTTACGAAGTTGTTGAACCGAGCGAGCGAAGTGACGTATTCCCAGACTCTTTCGTCGGAAGTGTGGAATATGTGCGCGCCGTATTTGTGCACGTTTATCCCTTCGATCTTTTCGCAGCGGCAGTTGCCTCCCGCGGCGCTTCTCTTGTCTATCGCGAGCACGCGTTTGCCCCGTTTTGCCGCTTCGTGGGCGAATACCGCTCCGAAAAGTCCCGTGCCTACGACGAGATAGTCGTATTTCATTGCGCGTCCTCTTGCGAAGCCTCGCCGTCGGTACCGGGCGCGTTTTCCGCGTCCGCGTCCTCTCCGCCGTTATCGGAAGTTTCGTCCACCGACGCCGCCGCCTGCGCCGCCGGCGCGGACAAAAGCCCCAGCGACGAGGAATCGGTAGTTTTCGATCGGGATACCGAATTCCATTTCGGCTTGGAGAAAACTCCGCAGGTGATCGATATCGCGTAGATTATCATAAAGAGGGGAAAGCTCAGTATGACGGGGATCATCTGTCTGAAAGTCGCCTTTATGCGTTTGCGTTCGAGCACCGTCACCAACAGCGCCTGCAATATGAACGGAAGGACAAAAGCGCAGGCGAGTATTATCGCCACATTGATAAGAGCGTTGTTGCCGTACGCTATGTCGCCGATCGCATAATGATAGATGATGTCGTAGCCGTAATACAGCGGCACCCATGTGCAGCACAGCACCGCGATCGGTATGAACAGCAGATTGAGGAACATATCGACGTACGACCAGCCGAACTTCGTGAAGAACTTGAAGAAGCACGGGATGCCCTGCGTGAAGAACAGGTTGAACAGACCCTTGCCCAGTCTTTTGTTGCGGTTGAACGTGTCCTTGATCGTCGTGGGTTGATCTTCGTATACGACGGCGTCGTGTACGTATTTGGTCTTTATGCCTTCGCGCAGACGCTTCATGGAGAATTCCGCGTCGTCGGACGAGGAGAGGCAGTCCCATCCTCCGTGCTTGCGGATGATGTCTGCCGAGAACATCATGCCCGCGCCGCCGAGCATCTGCGACGTCCCGAGGAACGATCTTGCCTGGCAGGCAAAACGGCAGTCGCGGATATACCACAGTCCCGAAATGCCCGATACTATGTTTTCGGTGATGTTCTTGCTGTTGGAATAGCCTCTCGCGCTCTGCACCCCTGCGTCGAAGGCGTCGTTCATCTTGGATATGTAATCGGGCTCCATCAGGTTGTCCGCGTCGAACTTGATGAAAAAGTCGTAAACGTCGTAACTCTCGAGTATCTTTTCGAAACCGTATTGCAGGGCATAGCCCGCCTTTTTGTGTTTGGGATCGTCGTCGAAATGTTCGAATACGACGGCTCCCGCCGCTCTCGCGATCTCGGCGGTGTCGTCGGTGCAGTTGTCCGCGACTACGAATATGTCGAAAAGTTCCTTGGGATAGTCCTGAGCGAGCAGACACCTTATCGTATCGCCTATGACAGCCGATTCGTTGCGCGCGGGAATGATGATGCCTACGCGGTGCTTTTTCTCTGCGGGTTTGTATTTCTTGGCGGGAAGCCAGAATACCAGCGTATACAAGAACTGGACCGTGAACGCGATCGAGAGTATCGCCACGAGCACGTAGTTTATCCAGTACAGAATTTCGTTAAACAACTCCATCTCTTTCTCTGTCCCCATGTTGCGCGGGGGCTCCCCGCAGTGCGGGCGCCGAGCGCGCTAACCTCATTCAGTATAACATCGATTTATCCGCAAGTCAACCGTATGCTACTATGTGTACGAAAAACCTCAAAAGACGAATATCTTTCGCAAAAACGGCGTGAAAAAGCGGACGGATGATCCCGTCCGCAGATATGTAACTTAAAGCGTTTTGTAAGGAAAACTTACACGGAGGCAGATTTTTCGTTCTTTTCCGCGTCGAATTCCGCTGTGGCGTTCACGACGTTGACGATCATCTCGAAGCTGTCGTCCAGCACCGACTTGTCCAGATTCTCCACGGTGTCGTTGTAGGTGTGGTAGTAATCCGTGGTAGTCGGGTTCTGCGCGCAGAGAGTGACGGTCCTGATACCGGCTCTGATGAACGGAGTGGAATCGCACCCGCCGGCGGGGTTGAGGATCACGCCCGGTTTGAGATCCATATCGTTCATGACTTTCAGACATACGTCGCGCAGTTCGGGATCGAAACGCGATCCCAGCCACGCGTCGCCCATGACAACGCTGAAATAGTCGCGGTCGCGGAAAGAGTCGAGATTGAGCACGTAGGTGCGCTCTCCCATAAGCGAGGGGTCGCCCTTGTGAGCCTGTACGAATGCCGTCGCGCCTTTGAGCGACGCCTCTTCCGCACCCATGCCCGCCGCAACTATGCGGCAGTTTTCGGGAGCCTTATCGGGGTTTGCGTAAAAGTATTTCAGTACGGCGGCGCAAAGTCCGACCCCGGTCATGTTGTCCATCGCGCCGGGAGAGGCTTTGGATTTGTCCCACGTCAGATAAATGCACAGCCAGTAGCATCCGGGAAGACAGAGCAGGGGCAGGAAGTAGAGCACTATCGTGAATACCTGCGCGGAAGTGAACGATTCCGCGGTGGCGAGTTCGCCTATATACATGAAGCTGTACATCCCCATGCCTGCGGCGATCGCGCTCATCACCATGAGGGCGAGCACGCTGACCACTCCGACGACGGTTTTCAGTATCGCCGTCTTGGGATTTTTTACCGACAGCTGCCAGCACCAGCTGCTGTCGTTGTGCGCGGACAGGATTATCGTGCGTTCGACCTTGCCGCTCAGAGGCTCGAACGTGTTATATACGTTCTGCGAAGGTTCTTTCTTGAAGAGAAAATCGAGCTTGCCCGAGTATGTGAAAACTTGCAGTATCGCGATGACCAACGTGAGAAGAGTGCTGACAAGACTGGCGAAAGGGGTAACGTAGTACAGCGCGAAAGAGATGATCCCCAAAAGTCCGAGTATCGGGATCGCGGCTATCGACGCCCGCGGCGCCATGACGAATTTTTCCGTCACCGAAGGCTTGCCTGCGATATCGGCGAGTTCGTCCGCTATCATCGCGGCGCCCTGCGCCTCTTCCGGCGAACCGGGAAGTCTCGGTCCCGTCGTGTCTATGACCTTTTTCGCGAAGTCGTAGACGTATTGCCCATACTGTGTCTTTTCTTCCATAAACAGGCACTCCTCAAATTTTTTATAGCTAATTATAACACAGCGCGGGGTAGTCTTCAACAGGTTGCGCCGTTCTTTTTTCGTTTTCGGCAATGTTCTACACGGCGGGGAGTAACGGGCACGGAGAGGCGGGCAGCCGTTCGGACAGAGGACGTACGCGCGCCGTATCGGCAGGATCCTCGCGCGGTCGGCGGCAGCGCGTATGGGCGACGAGTCGGGGATCCGCCCGCCGACGTCGCCGCGGGGCGTATCATATAGGTAACTTGCAAAGCCGATTTGACGAATAATTCCCCGCGAAGGCGCATTTGGGGCACAAAATACGCGCGAAAAAAAGGATTTCGTATTGACACCCGACAAAAGGCTGTGATAAAATCAATTTAACAGAATTTTCAAGGCTGTAAGGAGGCAAATTAATGAAAGTTACCTACAAACCACTCGAAGGCAAAGCCGAAGCCCATTACGGCGTTACCCGCTGGGCGAACGCGCAGGAGATCAACCAAAGTCTCAAAGAGCTCACGGATAAGAATATTTACAGCATTCCCAAGGCTGAATACGAAAAGATCTGCAAGGAATATTACGACGTCAAGTGCGCCAAGTCCAAGGAGATAACCACCGAGGCAAAGAAGTACATTCCCGGCGGCGTGCAGCACAATCTCGCTTTCAACAAGCCGTTCCCGATGTGCATGACCAAGGCTGAGGGCGCTTACCTCACCGATATCGACGGCAACAAGTACATCGACTTCCTGCAGGCGGGCGGTCCGACCATTCTGGGCAGCAACTTCCCCGCGGTCCGGGAAGAGGCGATCAAGCTGATCAAAGAGTGCGGCCCCGTGACCGGTCTTTTCCACGAAGCGGAACTCCTTATCGCCAAAGAGATAAACAAGCATATGCCCAACGTCGAGAAGTTCAGGATGCTCGGCAGCGGCACCGAATCCGTCATGGCGGCGATCCGTATCGCGAGATGCGCCACCAAGAAGAAGAGGATCATCAAGATCGGCGGCGCGTATCACGGCTGGTCCGACCAGATGGTTTACGGACTCAAGGTGCCCGGCACCAGACAGTTCCTCGAATCGTTCGGTATCCCCAACAACATCTTCTCGGTCGTTGACGAGGTCAGACCCAACGATCCCAATATGCTCGAAGATTACCTCAAGCTCAACAAGCTGCGCGGAGGCACCGCCGCGGTCATCGTCGAGCCCGTCGGTCCCGAATCGGGCACCAGACCCGTCGATTGGGATTACAACGCGAAAGTCAGAGAGCTGTGCGACAAATACGGCTGCATCTTCATCTTCGACGAAGTCGTCACCGGTTTCAGAGTCGGTCTCGGCGGTGCGCAGGGGCTGTTCGGAGTCAAACCCGACCTCACCATCTTCGGTAAGATCGTCGCGGGCGGTTATCCTGCCGCAGGCGGCGTAGGCGGAAGAAGAGATCTCGTCGATCTTATGGCGGCGGGCGTTGCCGGCGGCGCGAAAAAGGCGTATGTCGGCGGTACGCTTGCGGCGAATCCGCTCTCCGCTATGGCGGGCTACGTCGCGATCAAGGAGATCGCCAAGAACGACGCCTGCGTCAAGGCGGGCAGAGCCGGCGACAGACTCACCGACGGTCTTGTCAAACTTATAGCGAAGTACGAACTGCCTTACGTCGCGTACAACCAGGGCTCTATCGTCCACCTCGAGTGCACCGGCGCAATGAGCTACGACTTCTCGTCGATGAACATACTCAAGCTGCTCAGCGTGCTCAAGATGAAGGATATGATCATGGTCAGAAAAGAGGCGATGGAACACATGGGCGCCGCCTATATGTCCCACGGCATCGTAACTCTGGCGGGCAGCAGACTTTACACTTCGATGGCGGACACCGACGAAGTCATCGACGACGCTCTCAACAGATTCGACCAGGTGTTCGCTCTCGTCAAAGAGCGCACCGAGCCGATGGACAAGCAGGTCGAGGAATACAGAGCCGCGAAAGCCGCCAAGAAGGCAGCAGCTCTCGCCGCGCAGAAGAAGTAATTTCCGCAAAGGAGCGGGTTGCCCGTACGTTTTCCGCGTACGAGCAACCCTTTTTTGAATTTTAGCGGCTCTGCCGCAGGTATAAGAGGTAATTATGGGAAGATACATAATCGCGCACGATATGGGCACGAGTTCCGATAAGGCGGTGCTCGTCGATTTCGACGGCAGGATCATCGCCACCAACACCGCTCCCTATCCGACTTACTATCCCAGCCCGAGCTTCGTGGAGCAGAATCCCGACGAATACTGGCAGGCGGTATGCGCTTCCACCAGAGCCATCGTCGAAAACACAAAGATCGATCCCGAGGATGTCAAGGGTATCGTCTTTTCCACGCAGGCGATGGGCATCATTCCGATCGACCAGTGGGGCAACGTATTGCACAACAACATCACGTGGGTAGACGGCAGAGCGGAGAAACAGGCGCGTTCGATAATGCGCAAGCTGGGAGGCAAGCGGTTGTTCACGCTCGTTGCGGGTACGCCGATAATGGGCAAGGACGTCGTAGCGAAGCTCATTTGGCTCAAAGAAGAGCGCCCCGACGTCTACAACAGCACCAAGTATTTTCTCGACGTCAACGGTTTTCTGAAATTCAAGTGCACGGGCGAGATGGTCGCCGAGTACAGCGGCGCTTCCAGCTACGGGCTCGATCTTAAAAAGAAACAGTGGATGTCCGTGCTTTCTCTCACAGGACTGGACATGAAAAAACTGCCGCCGCTCGTCAAGAGTACGGATATGATAGGATCCGGACTTACGGCGAAAGCCGCGGAAGAGCTGGGGCTCAAAGAAGGGACTCCGGTATTCGGGGGCTGCGACGACACGCAGAGCGCGTGTATCGGTTCGGGCATGAACAGCGACGGAGATATCCATATCTATCTGGGCACTTCCGCATGGGTAGGCGCGGCATCGAGGAACAAGACGCAGTTCAAGCACGGCGCGTCCGCGATCCAGAGCGCCGATATCGACATGAATCTGATCGTCGGCATCACCGAGGCTGCGGGCAGCAATATCCAATGGCTTATCGAACAGTTCTTCCGTCAGGAGCAAAAGGAATTGGGCGAAGGCATATACGCCTATATGGACAAGGTCATAGAAACGATACCTCCCGGGTCCGATCATCTTCTGTGCACTCCGTGGATGCTCGGCGAGAGATGTCCCGTTTCGTCCACGACGACAAGAGCCACGCTGTTCAACATCGGCCCCGAGCACACGCGCGAACATCTCATGAGGGCGGTCTACGAAGGCATAGGATACAATCTGCGCTGGATACTCGAAAACTTCGAGAAGGATTACGGCTTCCACTGCCGTCAGTTCAGGATAATAGGCGGCGGCGCGCTCGACGACGCATGGATGCAGATAATCGCCGATATCACGGGAGCCGAATTCGCGATAGTCGACAATCCCCGCAACGCGGGCGCTTTGGGCGCGGCGATCATCGCGCTCATAGGACTGGGCGAACTCGAAAGTTTCGAAAGCGCGAAGCAGTTCGTCAAAGAGAGCAAGACTTACCGTCCCAATCAGGCGAACGCGTATATCTACGACGAAATGTTCGCGACTTACAAGAGGCTGTTCAAGAGCCTGAAAAAAACGTATTACAGAGCCAACGCATTGAGGTTCGGAGGAGGAGAAGATGATTGACGCAAAGACTACGGCGGCTATACGCGATTACGCTGCGAGAGCGGTCGAAGAGAGACTGTGCGGCAGCGGCGACGTGATCGCGATGCGCACGAAAAACGGTTTCGTGGTCAACGACGGCTGCGCGCTCTCCGAGATAGACGATTCGCGTCTTATCGAGGTCGCGGCGGGCGATACCCGTCCCGAATACGCTCTGCTCACCGCGCTTTTCGCGGCGAGGGAGGATATCAACGCCGTAATGATAACTCATCCCGCGTACGTGTGCGCGGCGGCGAGGGCAAAGGTCACGATCCCCGCGGTCGTGGACGATATGGCTCAGATAGTGGGCGTAAACTGCAAGACGAGCAGGAGTGATTCGGTGTCCGACGTTCTGGCGGCGATGAAGGGCAGGAATTCCTGTCTGATAGCCGGCGGCGGCGCGCTGACCACCGGAAGAACTCTGGACGAGGCTTACACCTGCGCGCTCGTACTCGACAAGGCGGCGCACGTTTACATTTGCGGATCGGCGATAGGCGGATGCAGGATCATCAACACGCTCGAAGCCAAACTGATGCGTTTCGTGTACAAGAAGAAGTACAGCAAAACCAATCAAAAGAACATATCCGAAAGGGAGGGCGACTGATATGGCATGGAGACCCGAAGAAGAGGCGCGTCTGCGCCAGGTTATCAAAGACAGCGGAGTCGCTCTGCTCAAAGAAAACCTCGTGCAGGGCACGTGGGGCAACACGGCGGTCAGACTGGACGAGGACCATATGCTGGTCACTCCGACGGGACTTGACTATATAGCGTTGCAGCCCGAAGATATGCCGATCGTGAAAATAAGCGATCCGTCCGTATGGGAGAAGGGCAAGAAACCTACCAGCGAACGTAAGATACACGCCGCCATCATGGCGGACAGACCCGAGATAAACGCGACGATACACTCGCATCCGGTATGGTGTTCGGTACTCGCCTCCGCGAGGATCGAACTGCCGGTAATGAGCGACGAAATGCGCAGACTGGTCGGCGGCAGCGCGCGGGTGGGCGCATACGGATTGCCCGGTACCAAGAAGCTCAAAAACGGCACCGTTGCCGCGATGAAAGGCAGGAACGCCTGTTTTATGGCGAACCACGGCGTATTCTGCGCGGGCAAAGATATGGACGAAGCATTTGAGATCATACGCGTCATGGAAAAGAGCTGTAAGCAGTACATAGAACAAAAGACGCTCGAAGCGACGGGTCAGAGCACTTACAGCGACGAATTGCTGTTTGACTATTTCAAGTCGAAATATGGCGCCTGACGCGGATTTCGCGCCTAAATACCGCGGCGTGATGACGCCCGAGGAGGCGAGGGAGCTCAACCCCCTCGTCTTGGCATATATCGGGGACGGAGTTCAGATGCTGTATCTCCGCGCCCGCTATGCCGCGTCGTCGCACGCCAAGGCGGGGAAACTGCACGTGCTCGTTTCCGCAAAGGCGAGGGCGACGGCACAGGCAAAGGCGGCGGACGCGCTGGCGGACGTTCTGACCCCGGAAGAGGCGGAAGTTTTCAGACGGGGCAGGAACAGCCATTCGGGCAGTTCGGCAAAAAACGCGTCGATCGTCGAATACCGCAAGGCGAGCGGACTGGAAGCCGTGTTCGGATACCTGTATCTCACGGGGGCGGACGCAAGGCTGGAAGAGCTGTTGCGTCTGTCTGCGGAGGAAGATCGGTCCGCGACGTAGTTTTTTGTTGCTATTTTCGCGCCGTTGTTATATTATAGATTACAACGATATATACGGACGAAGCCGCCGCGGGAGCGGCGCAGGAGGATAAGATGCCGCAGGTCAGACCCAAAGTCGTTTTACTCGATTATACACCCGATCCGGAGCAGGTGATAGCTCTTGCCGCAAAGCTGTGTTACAGCGACGCGGACATAGATACTCTCAAAAAGGGCGTCGAAAGCAAAGACGTATCCAAGTTTTTGCAAAGACTCATGTCCATGGGGCATCATTCGCCCATCGAGCACGCGTCGTTCACGTTCGGTATCGAAGGCGTTTCGCGCGCGTTGCTCGCGCAGATAACGCGCCACAGGATAGCCAGTTTCAGCGTGAAGTCCCAAAGATACGTGTCTGCGGGAGGAGCCGAGACGTTCAATTACGTGATACCTCCGGCGATCGAGGCTTTGGGAGAAGAATACGCGGACAAATTCCGCGCGCAGATGGACGAGATACAGAAGTGGTACAACGAGTGGCAGACGCTGCTCGGAGGGGCGTGCGAAAAGTCAAATGAGGACGCCCGCTTCGTCCTTCCCAACGCTTCCGAGACCAAGATGATCGTCACGATGAACGCGCGCGAGCTTATACACTTTTTCCGTCTGAGATGCTGCAACCGCGCGCAGTGGGAGATCCGCGAGGTGGCGTGGCAGATGCTAGCTCTGGTCAGCGAGGTCGCGCCGATGCTGTTTGCCGGCGCGGGCCCCGCGTGCGTATCCGGTCCTTGCTCAGAGGGCAAGATGTCCTGCGGCAGACCGGAAGAAGTGAGAGCGAGAAGAAAGGAACTGAAATGATAATCGCAGGCAGGAACGCCGTAAAAGAAGCTCTGTCGGGCGGAGCGAAACTCGAAACTCTCTACGTGGCGAAAGGCGCGCACGATACCGGAAAATTGGTCGCGCTCGCCAAGGAAAACGGCGTGGAGATACGTTTCGAAGACAGGAACGTCCTCGATAAACTCGCGGGCGACGTCAAGCATCAGGGCGTCGCGGCGAAGACGTCGGAGTACGTCTACGCGGATCTCGACGATCTCGTTTCGCTAGGCGCCGCCGAAGGAGTCGCGCCGTTTCTGCTGTTGCTGGACGGGATCGAGGACCCGCACAATCTCGGCAGCATACTGCGCGTGGCGGAGTGCTCGGGAGTCGACGGAGTTGTGATCCCCGTGCGCAGGAGCGCGAGCGTGAACGCCACCGTGATCAAGGTGTCGGCAGGCGCGGCTCTGCACGTAAAAGTCGCGCGCGTGGGAAATATAAACGACGCCGTGCGCAAGTTGAAAGACGCGTTTTTCAACGTGTACTGCGCCGATATGGACGGTCAGCCCATGTATTCGGCGGATATGCGCGGGGCTACGGCGCTCGTCATCGGAGGAGAGGGCGGCGGAGTAGGCGCCCTCACGGCGAAGCTGTGCGACAAAAAGCTGTCGATCCCCCAATTCGGGAAAGTGAATTCGCTCAACGCGTCGGTAGCGTGCGGCATAGTTTGTTACGAAGCCGTCAGACAGAGGGGAGGCGCGCTTTGACGGACGCGGAACTGCTCGCGCTTGCCGCCGAGGGCAGGGAGAGCGCGGTCGAGGAACTTCTTACGCGCTATAAAAGCATGGTCACGGCGCTTGCGCGCCGTTATTTTCTCGTCGGCGGCGACGCGGAGGATCTCGTGCAGGAAGGCATGATCGCTCTGTACCGCGCGATAGGCACGTACGATCCCTCGCACGGCGGATTCGCCGCGTATGCGGGCAGTTGCGTGAAGAACCGTATGCTCGACGCGATAAAGTCCGCCAACCGCGACAAACACAGACCCCTCAACGATTACGTGCCTTTTCCGGAGGAAGACGAGCTTCCGTCTTTCGGGGACAGCCCCGAAGAGATCGCGATAGCGCGCGAGGGAAACCGCGATTTCGCCAAGAGATTGGACGAAGCTCTCACCGACGGCGAGAAGACTTTGCTCGGGGCGTATCTTGCGGGAAGATCGTATAAAGAGATGGCGGCTTCGATGTCTCTCACGGTCAAACAGGTCGATTCGTCTTTGCAGAAACTGAAAAAGAAAATATTGAAACTGACGTCGCGGTGAGCGACGTCGTAGGCGCGGCGATCCGCGCTTTTTTGTTTTAATTGGTTTTGATGTGAAAACGGCGCCCGATCGCGCCGACGGCCGCTTCCCGACCTCAGGACGGGAAAGCCGCGAGCAGTGCGTCGTATGTGCCGCGGTCTATCGCGAGGACCGAACCGTGCCGCGGCGAGAAGTCGAGAGAGTAGTCCGAACTTTTCAACCGTTTGAAGTCCGTAAGATCCGTGCTCTGCTGCATCACGAATTTGTGTTTGCCGTACATATCCATCATCATGACGTACGTGTCCGTTCCCTCCAACCGATAGACGAAACTTCCCTCCACGTCGGACAAAAATGAGCTTACGCACGGATCGTCGGGTTCGGTATACGGACCTGCGGGAGAGGACGCAGTCGCATAATATATCGTACAATCCTTTTCGTCATGACGTCAAACCGCCGTATATGCGCGCACGTAGTCGATCACGAAGTCGTAACTCTTCGTCTTGTCGTTTGCGTTCGGATCGCCGCACCAGAAAGCGGAGCCGTCGGGATTTTTCCCCGGGACGGGGATCCCGTTTTCGTTATAGCCTCCCACTTCGACGGTCACGAGCAGGTATTCGGGAACTTCGGATACACCGAGGACCTCGCCGTTCACGACGTGCGACGTGCGCCAGGTCTCTTTGCCGTCTATGTAAAACACGTATTCGTCCTCGGTCCACAATACGCCGTAAGTGTGGAATTCGGAATACATGTTCCTGACGTAATTGGCGGGGGAACGTTCGGTCTTGGTATTGGCATAGCCGTCCGCGTGCAGTACGTGCAGTACGGTGTCGCGGTTCAGAAGCCGGTTGTAATAGGGGGATTCCATGACGTCGATCTCGATGCCGTCCGCGCCTCCCGGCAATTCGTCCTCCTCAGCGCCCATGGCGGGAGAGTCGGGCATCATCCAGAACGCCGACCATATGCCTTCGCAGGGAGGAGCTATGCAGCGTATCTCGAAATAGCCGTATGTAGCCTCGAAGCCTTCGTAATTTTCGCGGTCTTTGATCGGGGCTTCGCTTTTTACGCTGTCGGCGACGCTGGTCTCGAGCCATGAGGTATACCACCCTTCGCCGTATTGTCCGTTTTTGTAAAGGGTACGGATGGTCAGAGTACCGTCTTTTACTATGATCGTGTCGGCGCTGTCTTCGTAATAGCCTGCGCGGCGCAGAGCTCCGTCTTCGCCGGCGCCGGCGGTGTAACCGACCCGCCATTTGGTATAGTCGACGGAATCGCCGTCGAAATCGTCTTCGAATGCCAGTTCGAAGCCGTACTCGGACTCGAGCATTTTTTCGAATTCCGTCTTGGATCCGCATCCCGCGAACGTGACGGACAACAAAGCGATCATTGCGATCAGAAGGGTGAAAGATATCGTTTTTCTCATAATCGCCTCCGTTCCGATTATACATTACGCGCGTCGAATATGTCAATACCGAAGGGAAGGAGAGGTTTGAGCGGGGAGGAATATTTTTACTCTGTTTTTACAAAGAGTTGTTGAAAATCGTCGTATTATGAGTTAAAATAAAAGTGCGGAGCGATCCGAAATACGATATGAGAGGTTTTTTATGGCAGCGAAAGGACAGTTTGTGTACTATCAGACGGCAAAGGGGTATTGGAATTACCGTCTCAAAGCGTCCAACGACGCCACGATAGCAGTCAGCGGCGGCACGGGGTACAAGGATCTCCGTTCGCTCAAAGCGGGCATCGAGAGCGTGAGAAAAAACTCCGGAGCAAAGGTGGAAGATCAGACCTTGAAGTCCTACGAACCGCTCAAAAATCCCAAGTTCGAGATATACCTCGACAAGGCGGGCAAATACCGTTTCCGTCTTAAAGCCAGCAACGGCGAACTCATCTGTACAAGCGAGGACGGATACGCTTCCAAGGACAGCTGCAAGAAGGGGATCGCTTCTCTTGCGAAATGGGCTGCGGAAGCGGAAGTGGTCCCCGAGGAGTGATCTTATAGGGCAAATACGGCGGCGGCGAAAGCCGTCGTTTTTTTGTAACGATAACGCGTTTTAACATACACGGGTGCGAAAAATAATATATGACGATCCGCTCGTACCGTCGGCAGGCTTTATGCGGAAGCGGAGAAAACCGTTGTCAAACGGCGCGCTTTACTTTATAATGATTGTATCCGTTAAGGATACGGAGGTATTATGAAAAAACTTGCTACGGTTTTGGCGGCGATCTTTTTGGTCACGATATTGACAGCCGCTTTCGCAGGCTGTTCTCCCGATCACACTCCGGGCGAGATCGCCGACAATTACACCGATCTTGCCGCGGAAGGCGAGTTTTCCGTTTCGTCGGGGGACGAGGGGGAGAGCGCCGTCTTCGAATTCGGCAAAGAGATAACATTCAACACGCTGATACTCCGCGAGAACGGCAGCAAGATACTGCAATTCGACTTGTATGCGGATGACGACACGGAGCCGTTTTACCGCAGCGATCTGATAGAGGAATTCAGGGCGTGTTCGTTCGAACCCGTCACCGCGTCATCCGTAAGGATCAAAGTGAACGAAAGCGGCGGAGGCTGGTCGTTGGGACAGCTCGAAGCGTATCATATCGACAAGCAGGCTGACGAAGATTTCCGTATCATGGGATATGTGACCGTCGATTCGTTGTGCAGCGACGTGATCGACGAAGAATATGCCGAAGTGATGAGTTGCGTCACGCAATTCAATGTGATCAGCGGCATATATCTTGACGGCAACGGCGGAATAAATTATAAAGATAAGGACTCTCGGAGCGGCGGCGGCGAAGCGGATTTCGCGTATGCTCTCGACAAGGTGAGAAGTATGGCTCCCGAGGCGGAGATCGTAGTGACTATCCTCGGTAACGACAATTTCGTGAACGACGGATATACGGAAACCATTCCTCGGCACAACGCCGCCATGGGGACGAATTCGCAGACCTTTATAGACAACATTCTCGAATTTATCGACAGATGGGATATCGACGGCGTATCTTTCGATTACGAATATCCCAGTTCCGGCAGCGATTTCAGGACGTACGGCGAATTTGTTTTGGATCTGCGCGACGCTCTGGACGAGAAGTATCCGCAGGGTAAGCTTTTGACGGCGGCGATCGCAGACTGGAATATGGGTTCGGGGCTGTTTACGGCGGAATACATGGCGGCGCTCGATCAGATCGAGGTGATGGCTTACGATCTGTTCGATACCAACGGTTACCATTCCACATTCTACAGGGCGTGTTATCAGATAATAGAAAATTGCAGAGAAAGAGGCGCCGATCTGTCCAAGGTGCATTTGGGCGTTCCGTTCTACTCCCGTCCCGTCAACGGCGACGAGTTCTGGGGCAACTACAAGGACGTAGCGGGCGTGCTGTCGCCGTCCAACGTATACCTATACGACGAACCTTACGTAAACCTCGACGGGACCACGGGTACCGCGGCGAATTATTTCAACGACAGGCAGATGATCTATGACAAGACTCAATATGCGATAGATCTCGGGCTCGGCGGAATCATGATATGGCACATGGCGTGCGATACTCCCGATGCGGGGCTGTCGCTCACGACCGCCATATACGATGCCATAGCCGACAGAGCGGCGCTTGCCGAATGATCGTTCAATAAAACGAAGCAATGAAAATGACGGAGTTTTCTCCGTCATTTTTCGTATTCCGCCGAAACTGTGAAAAAAAACAAGACCGAAAAGGTCTTGCTTTTTCACGCCTCAAAGGGCGGATCTGCGTTGGTCGGAGTGACTGGATTCGTAAGGAGCGGAGCGACGGAACAGCGATCGCACGGTCGCGCATTCGAGAGATAGACGGGGAGGCGATCGCGTCACGATTTCGAGCGGTCGAGGCAGGGAGATAAAAGCAGAGAGCCGAAAGAGCGCGAGAAAAAAACAAGACCGAAAGGGTCTTGCTTTTTC